>ENA-UOTX01000186-UOTX01000186.1-compost-metagenome-genome-assembly--contig:-NODE-186-length-69410-cov-14.345002_pt1 | contig 69410 bp, 45 predicted proteins | sample MGYA00238143_ERZ746982 | MGnify/ENA primary metagenome ERZ746982 (study PRJEB28758, sample SAMN06268862) | compost metagenome | isolation source: single cell | place: USA: California, Emeryville, Joint... | reverse complement strand
AGCATGGAGCCTGCGTGAAGTATTTTGCTACGAAGGCTTTGTCATTTTTATATAAGGTAGTCATGAACGACGGGGGCATAGGGAGCTGGATGACGACATTCCCCATTTTACCGGGAGGAAGATGGTGCCCGGTCTCTTCATCGACAATTGCGACTCTGTATCCAGGCGCTGGTTTCGTTGTGCTGCCGGGCTTCACTTTAAACGTATGGAGATTCACAAAATTAGTTCCAATGGACCAGCCGGTCTCTGTTTGCCAGTAGTTATCGTTCAAGAGACAGGTTTTTGGCAGATGATCGAGCAACCAGTTGGCGGTTGGTATATCTAATCTCTCGCCTGCCATCGAAAAGCTTGTCAAGCTGCTCAAATCAGCTTCGCGAACATGCTTACCTTGAGGATCCTCTTTAATAACGCTTCGCATAGCCGTGGGCGAGGTGTAAATGCCCTTCACCTTGTATTTCTCGGTTGTTCTCCAGATAATTCCACTGTCTGGTGTTGTCGGTTTTCCCTCGAATACTATCGTTGTCGCCCCAGTCAGCAGTGGTCCATAGATGATGTAAGAGTGCCCTACGACCCATCCGATGTCCGAGGTGGAGAAGTAGATATCTCCAGGTTTAATCCCAAAAATGTACTTCATCGAATACATTAAAGCAACAGCGTTTCCTCCGTTGTCACGGACTATACCCTTAGGCGTGCCGGTAGTCCCGGAAGTGTAAAGGATGTAAAGAGGGTCCGATCCGAGAACAGGGACTGGCTCTACTTCATGAGCTTTTTCGAGTTCTTCGTAAAAATCGAAGTCTACTCCTTTAATCAAGTCAACCTTAAGCTGTTCTCTGCGGAGAATGATTCTCTTTATATTTGGCATTTTCGCAATCTTAACCGCTTCATCAAGCATTTGCTTGTAGTTGACAAGTTTATGAGGCTCGATTCCGCATGAAGCTGACACGACCACCTTCGGTTCCGCGTCGAGAATCCTTGACGCCAGCTCTTTCGCAGCGAATCCACCGAAGACTATTGAATGAATAGCTCCTAGTCTTGCACAAGCTAACGTAGCAATGAGTGCCTCTGGGACCATAGGCATGTAGATGATGACTCTATCTCCTTTTTCTACACCGTGGTGAGCGAGGACTCCAGCGAATTTTGCGACGTACTCTTTGAGCTGGTTGAAAGTGTAGACCTTTGATGACTTGGTTATCGGTGACTCGTATATTAAAGCTGGCTGATTTCCTCTTTCTTCAAGATGTCGATCAACACAGTTGTAGCAGGTGTTCATTTCTCCATCAGTAAACCATCTGTAGAAAGGAGGTTCACTTTGGTGCAGTATGGTGTTAGGTGGTTTATACCAGCTCACCAACTTTGCTTGCTCTTTCCAAAATTGCTCCATTGTCTTGGGATCGGCTGCTTGCTTGAAATGGACATCATATAGGTTGGTTTCATTTGTTTTCTCCGAAATTGCTTCGTTTGAATGAGAGAATGAGTTCATTTTGCGAATGTTATTCAAATGTCAAAATATTTCTTTTATTTTTATGGAAAGATTGGTCGCTAAATTTAACATAAATTGCCTTGCCAGTAATTTGGACTAACCTGGAAGCTAAGAAATTGATACAATTTAGGTTAATTTAACTCCTAACTTTTTTTTCCTCCTAAAACCCAGGTGATTTTATCCTTATGACCTTCATTTAATCGTTATGGTGCCAAGGTATCACCTACAAGATGGCATGTCGTAAGTTTTTGTCAATAAAGACACTAGTAAACTTAGAGTTCTGTTGACGGTCTGAATTTGATGAATCTCAGTCTATTTTTGCTTAAAATCGCTAGGAATCTGTAGAACTAACATTTGGTAAATAAAAAAATAATAAAAACTTTGATACTTGGGTTTCGTAATGTTCTTACACAAAACGCGATGAGAGTCAACAACAAAATTTAGAGGAATTCAACTAATTTGGCAATTTGGAGGAAATGCTCGCCGAGAGAGTCTCCTTTACTGACCATTTTTTAAATTTATTTTGCGGGCTTATTTTAAAAATCTTATTGTTTTTATTTTTTCAAAATTGTCTTTGATTAAATAAGAAATCGATCTCAGGACTCTCTGGATCCAATATTTTCCTATCAATTCCAGGCTGTATTTTATTTATTATTTTTTTTTGTTAAAAATGTAAAGCTGACAGCTGAAAAGATGTAATTTGGTATATATTATTCTGCTAATTTTTCTTCATATTCCTATTGACTATTTTGTAATTTGGATGGTGGGAAGATATTTTCTTGAAAATTTTTTTTTTTGAATTACTCGTAGTTGAACTATAACTAACTGCTTTCCACTGAAATGCATCCTCCCCAGAGAGAGAGAAAGTAGAAAGTAACAGATCAAGACATTTAAAATGTTAATTAGCCTGTTACTCCAAAAACTAAGAAATTGGAGGAGGAGGATATAGTTGAGGATTATTCCTTCAGTGTGATTTACGCCATAATTACTCAGTTGATTTTATCAAGAAATGCCCATCAATTCGGATCAAAATTATGCAATAGAATGTCTTAGTCTCTCACCCTTAAATGGGTTGCCTTAGTAATTAATGCCCTGTTCATTTAATACTACAGGAAGAAGGAAAGCACCAATCTCATGGTAGATCTCAAACTCTTTTAAGATCTGCTTCTTGATACACTTTTCTTTCTTCCATTCCTTTGAACACGAATTGAATTAATACGATTTAATCAGGAAACTTATACCTCTCTTTGGAAGGAGTTCGCGATCGGCTGGAGCTTCTATCATCAAAATTATATATATGTATAAAAATCATCATTATTAATATTGGATCACCTGCTGCGGTCTCTCTTTGATTTGGTCTTTTTGCTGCGCTTCTTACTTTCGCTGCGGCTTCTGCTTCTATCTCTTTTACTATGTTTCTTTTTGGACTTTCTGTCTTTCCTGCTTCTGTTTTCATTTTAGCCTCACACAAATTCTGCCTCTCTTTACTTCGAGTAACTGCGCGAAGAGCGTGAACTTGAACGGCTTGATCTGCTGCTTGCAGATCGGCTGCTATTGGGGCAAAATCTCTTTATATGGCCTCTTCTGCCACAGTTATAGCATTTCTTTTCTCGTGACCCGCTGCGACTGAGATCATCATTAGATAATAATCAGAAAAAAATCTTAGCGATTTCACAGTTAGTTTACCTTCTTCTTCGTCCTCGACATTGATAAGCCCTATAAATATATCGATGTGAATTCATGTTGACAAAGTTGAAGCGAAGAAGCACGACAATCACAGCGACTACGATGATGGCTCAGGACAATATGTGAACGACGCTCATGTGACAAAAAATCGCACACAACCTCGACTACTTTTTCCAAAGGAAAAAAATTGTATATCCACAGTGAACCAATTAATTGAGTCTTCTGGGAAACAAAAGAGAAGACAGAGAAAACAGTTTTTGAATAATACGAGTAGAGAAAAAGAGCTTGTAGTTACCAGTGACCGGTTTCGCCGCATTTATTGCATATGTCATCGCTTTTAGGCCTTCTTCGCTCTCGTGATCGGCTTCGCTTTCCTGCGATTTCAACCACAAGTTCACGGCCTTCGTAGTCCTTTCTGTTCATTTTTTCAACGGCTTCTTCAGCATCTTTAGGATCCTCGAATTCCTGGTTATTTTCAAAATTAGGAAGCTTGGAAAGGAGAGAGTTGTACGATAAATGCGTAGCCTCTCTTCATGTAGACTTCCTTGATCTTTCCGAATTCATCGAAAAGTTCTTTCAAGTCTTCAGACGTTGCCCGACGAGGAAATTGGGAAACGTACACCTGATTATTTTTTGATGGCATCTCTCAATATTTGGATTAATTGTTTTAATTGAAATTAGCTCCTTAAAAAACCTATCAAGGCGCATTGACAGTAAATGACCTGCAAAATATCCTTCACGAATAGCTGTGTCTCAGTGATAGTACAAATTTGAAATTCAAAGAAAAATATCTGTTAGGACAGGTCTATTGCTTTTATCCACCAAAGGAACTCTGATGTGAATGTAGCCCGCCTTGGCCATTTCAATGAGTCATGCAATTCAATGACTGCCAAATCTGCTCATTTCTAGCAGGAGAGTTGTAATAGTTGGATGCAGATATCAACAGCAAAATCTCTTTCAGTTTTTTTTTTTAAATGTCTGATATGCATTGCAAGATGAGAATGCATGGACTTATCTTTTTCATACTAGGAATAAAAAAAAAGTTCGGCTCATTTTTGTTGGGAAGTTGATAACTTCAAACATGATTTCGGCTTAATCCCAATTCGTTATTTTATACAATAAGCCTGTAGATAAAACAACAGCAACAGCTATTTATATACGAATTCTCTTCTGTGAAAACTCTTCATAAGCTCTCCTACTAGTAGAGGCTCTTAATCTTGCCCTCAGTGCCTTTCTTGAATGGCAAATCTTGGTATTTGAAGAACTTTCTCTCGAATCCGTCTTTAGTAATATTGATAATTCTTGCAACACCTCCGGAAGACGAGTCACGGCTTGTAGCCAGTCCGATAGCTTAGTCAAAGTGAGTCAATCATTGCTAATGGAATGAATGAATTTACCAGCAAGACAAAATTTCTCAGCTTCTTCATATGAAAAGTTCGGTCTATAGTTAGCATCGCAGTAACCATAGATGAAACCACTTCCTGAACCGGAGATGGTCCAATCCTCTGGAATGAGAGCACCTCCAAGAGAAATATTGTAGATTTGCGCGCCTTCATAAGGGTCGAGTCCAGCAACGATCATTCCTGCCAACAAACGGTCCTTATTGTTGTAAATCATTTTTGAGAGCATCGTCGCCGCGGTTTTAACTGCTGGCTTCTTGTCTAACTCGACGCTGTTGGGTAAAAGTTAAAGAGACAAGAATTTCCGAGGAGAATACGAGTGCATATTCAAATAATATCTCACGTAGTTTGCGAGGAGTTGAGTATCTGCCTTGGAACCAGATCGGAGGCAGAAGATAGTGTCGTGTATCTTTTCAAGCTTGTCGGTGGCTCTATCAGCGACATACGAACCCTAAAATAACCTGCGTTAATTTTTGTTGAATCTCATGGGAAGGTACCGAGCTGGTACGGGAGTCTGCAGCGATCAAAATGCCGTTGTCGTACTTGATTGCCATAATGGTGGTCTAGGAAGTGTGGTCAGGAGGGTAAGTAGAGGGAATTGCTTACACCAGTGGTTTCGGCAGGCAAGAAATCTCTCTTTTCCATTTTATTTGATTCAAAATTAATTAGAATATAGATACAATATCTCACAAGTTCTAAAATCTTCGCTCCTCAGTAAATTTGAGAAAGGCTTGTGCAATTCAGAAAAATACATGAATTCCAGGCCTTCACCCAAAAAATTAAATTTGCTGGCTCTGTGACTATGCAATTTCACCTGGTTAATTCCCAATGGACAAGTTTGAGAATTAATTGTACCATCATTCATCGGAGGTTGTTTTCTAGGTCTCTTTTCCTCAGCATTCCTTTTTGAGTCCTCTCATTATCCCTGAAAATTGCGTTTGAGAATGGCGCTCATCAAGCATAAGTTTCTATCATTTCGATATTAATCGGTATGTCCTTGAATTTTCGCTGAGTATTTTCCCGCTTCTACTCATATCATGCTACTAGCAATAGCATGTGAGAGAGATGATAAAAATGAGGTAATAAGCTAGGTTTGTGAATTAATTAGGATTGGTAGATATACAGCATATAATTTTTTTTTATAATAAATATTTTTTATTCCGCATATGATCAGCTCATTGGAGGAACGCATAAAGAAAGTGCAAGAAGACATCGAGGGGTTGTCGAATGAGTTGATTGAGAAGAGCAATGCAGATGATATTGCTGATTTCGAACCAGTCTTGGAGAACGCTCATAAACGCATACGTAAAGAACTCTTGGCCATTCCAATTCGAAAGCGATTTGCCGCTAAGGCAAGTAGCTTGACTGTGGAAAAAGACGGTCAAGTTTTCATCGATCTATGCAACAACACACGCTGCTTAGTTAAAAAATTTAACCGTTTGGATTACCACGTACTCAGTAAGGCGAAATGGGAAATCAAGCTGAAAGATGGAGAAGAGCTGCTCTTTACTTGCAGTTTTAATGGTGACGATGAAGGTGAAGGGGCCTACTATTGGTCTATATTGAAAAGTGGAGGAGACCAGCAATATCCCTTTGAAATAAAACTCAATGAAAAGAGAAAGTCAGATAAAGAGTTGACTCAGAAGCTTGGATTAGAGTTGAAAGATGCGTCGCGCTTTTTGAGCATGATGTACTCTTGCTCATTCTCGTAGTTAATAGCTCAGATCGAAGAGGATTCTTAGAGATTCTGAAAATCTATGGGATTTATAACTTGCATATCAATCTAAATACCTATAATATACGAAACATGAACATCCTTTATAAAGTATGAACAATCATCTCACATCCGTTTTGCCAGCTAATGCTCGTCATGGTGGTCAATGGTCGAAGGGTCTTAAGTCAATAATAGCTCATAGGTTATGGGTTTTATTACAAATTATGAATAGTAATGCCATTCCCATTAACCATCATGAATCAGAAATGATCTCAAGTGACTGTTCGGCTCTTCATTTAAATATCAGAGATCGGTGTGCTCTAATTTAAATATACACATATGTTAGAGTACAGTTCTTGTTAAATGATATTAATAAAGGATATAAAATTATATTGAGAAGAGCTATACCAATCACATGCATCAAAAATAAACCTGAGCTCTCAATATAGTTATTGTCTCATTTGCTCTTAGCAACGAAAAATTCATAAATAACTTGCGAAGAGAATAATTTTGCTTTTAATATATGTGTTTAACAATCCAAGATTTCTGACTTCGAAAATTGATCTCTCCATTGATTGGTCTTGAACATATTTTAGTCAACTTTAAGCTCGTAGTAGGAATTGTTTTTCTGATCGTAGTAGCACTTGAGCAAGGGGTCGTAAATAACCTCTAACAATTCTTGCTCTTGACTACCACCAGCGCCAGTTTTATCTACTGTCTCATTAGACTTCTCTATTTCAATTTTTCCATTCAACGTATTTGCGGTTGAAATTTGCCCAAGATCGTTTTCAGAAATTGGGTTATTCAGAAGAGGTAACGCGGAGCTGAAAGGAGGGGAAAAGGGCCTCAACTTGTTCACCATTTGGTTGAGATGCTCTTCGTAATTCTTTTTCTTCTGTTGTTTGCGGGCATGTAGAGGTAGGCTACTTTTTGGACAGAAATTCTTCTCTCTCTCTAAACTATAGCCTATTTCACCTTGCTTGCTTCTTCCTCTTCTCGAATAATCAGTATAACTTTGGTCCCTATTGTCAATTTGCCTTGGGATATGCAGCAGGTCGTTAATTGTCCGTCTGATCGTATTGAGATCACCATTCTTTTCTTCCCAACGCTTAGGACACTCATCACCTAAATTTGTCCCTTTGTCTCCCCAAATACTACTCGCCGCACTTCTGATACTACTATTTCTTTCAAATTCTAACTGTTCCTCAATTGAAATAGTATCTTCTTCTGCTGCTGTACATGGATACCCGCTTTTGACTTCAAGAGTGCTTGAAAAAGTCATAAGGTGTCCATGTCGAGTTATTGTTGAAAATCTGTCGTCATGTTCGCTGTAGGGAAGCTGCTTCACCAGTCTTGGCAAATGGATTTGCTGCGTTAGTACTTGCGGTTGCTGCTGAGAGTCAATGTTTGCCAAAGAGCCATAGGCTTCAGCTAATTTTAGATTGTTCAGGGGATTGAGCAAAATTGAGTGTTGTTTTGCAGAACTTTTCATAGGACTTTTTTCAGGAGAGAATTTCACGGAATGTTGGAGGTTGATACCACGTATTTCGATAGATTTATTGAGGTCATTGTAAAGATTTGAGCTAAAATTCTTCTTAGCTAAAGGGGGTGTGCAACCCGCGAAAATATTTTGCTTTTTTGGTTTGTGCACAGGAGTAAGAGTGTTGTCCCGCTCAATTGAAAACTCTAGTCTGCTTATTTTATCGCTATTTCCAGTGTTTAATTCAAGGCTGTAAGGATCGGATTTTTTGAACAGCTTCCGTTTTAATTTTATTGGACTATCTTGAGAGTGCCCTCGGATGGCTCTTTTACTCTCCATACTTCCCGTATCTGTGCAACTTTTTAAAGTGGCTCTCGTAGTGATTGTGCTATTTGAGAGTGCGGTAGTATCGTGTGAATTTTCTTTAATCTTGAGCTTGGAGGTGGGTTGAAACAAAGATCGGAATGCTTTTTCCATGTCGAGCGATGCAGGCCTACTATTAGTATCATCTCTCTGTTTGCATAAAGAAGATTCTTTTCTCAAGCTCTCATAGGGATCCTCATTGAAGGAATAGAAGTTAATTGCCGCGTGAGATTTTGGATATCCTTTCTTCACGACTAATTCAGGAGACATATTATAGTAACCTCTTTGATTTGGCTCCGATCTCTCAGGCTCCATTAAGTTGTTCTTGTTGGTATTAAAGCTATATGGTGAAAATCGATTTTCGTTCGTCTTTTTCGCTGAATTCTGTTTCAGTGGGCCCAGTGTGATCGCTTGCCCATTGATCACGGTGTCAATATGATTTATAATGCTAAGTTTCTTTCCAGTCTTCAATCCAGCATTTGAATGAGTTCCATTATGAGTGCTAGACTTAGACCTTGGATTTTTGGCAATCGAACCTTTTGCGGCTCTATCAAATGATTTTTGAACATGTTGATTCACTACTTTGACGAGGTCAGGAAATAATTTCTCTTTATCTTTGCTTTCGAATATGTGTATTCGATTGAGTTTTGAGTTCTGAGATGGAGTAATACCTTTAACATCAGCGACTTCGAGAAAGGCGCCGTCCTGAATTGTACTGTGGAACATTGATTGTCAAAATTAAATTTATTTTCTGACTTGTAGGCAAAAAAATTTCTAATCGCAACGCTCCAAAATATTAGGTATTGATTTATTATTCTCACAAACAGGGCCATTTTTAATACTTGGTCGGAAAAAAGATTCCTCTGTAAGAGTGGAAGAGGACATTAAATTCGATAAGCAATGGCTTAATCTTCAATATTGAAATCTTTTTTTTCAGCAAAACAAGATGACTTAGATTACATGATAATAACTGATGAATCAATGAAGTCAATCCATTCCTCCGAGAGAGAGAAAAATGAATCAATGAGGCCACTAGTTCTAATTCGTATCATTATTTTCCCAATTGCGAATATTATTGAGAGAGGCCGAGAAAATTCCAGAACAAGATGGCCTCTTTAGTGGAGACTTCTTAGCTCTTATTTTATATATCTGCTGCGATAGCTTTGCTGTTATTAAAGCTGACAAAAATTATAAAATTGCAATGCTGAAAGAACATATGAGTCAGAAAGGACTTTAATTATTCTACAGTATTGAGGAGGAAAAAAAAAGAGCGACACTACGGCAATTACATCAAGAAAGAAGATTCACTTAGTCTAATCTCACCAAATGATGAATTTTGTGTCAAGTGCTGCTGGTAAAACAGATCTCGTTAATTCCTCACTTTCAACACATATCATTTTCTAAACCTTCGAAAACATCTCAAAGTTGGCGGTACCTGTGCACGTTTAATCTTCAAGGATTTCGCAAGCTCAATCATTCATTTTAGATTATCTGCCGAATCTGTTTTTGCACTACTTTTTATAGTTCTAAGTTCAGATTCTGATATTATTTTTACAATATTCTATCGCTATCTCCACACAACAGATTTCCCAAATGGACGGTCCACTCACTCTTGAATATTGCCAAAAGTTTCCCAAAATTGAGCTACACGCCCACTTACACGGATCCATTCGAAAATCAACACTCATAGAACTACTAAAGTCCCAAAACATTCCATATGACACTTCATGCTTGGATTCGACGGATCCACGAGGGTCATTCAAAATCTTTGAGTTGCTCCATGCTGCTATATCGAGCCTTGACCATTTACGCAGAATCACAAGAGAGGTTCTCGAGGATTTCGCCGAGCAGAATACCGTGTACATGGAGCTGCGCACAACTCCTCGTGCTTTCAAAGACTCAACCGTAGACGACTACGTTCGAGTGCTGGTTGAAGAGATCGATAAATTTAACAAAGAGGATAAACGTATGATCGCAAGAGTTATTTTAAGTATCAATCGAGCCTACCCTCGCGAAAAAGCAACAGAAACCCTCTCTCTTGCTCTAAAATATAAAGAAATCTCCAACTCTATCGTCGGATTGGATTTCTCAGGAAACGCCTTCGTCGGTCACTTCAAAGATTTCAGAGACATCTTCGAAGAGGCAAGGAAAAAAGGTCTAAAGATCACAGTTCATACAGCGGAAAACATAACCGAATTCCACGAGGAAGAAACAGATGTTATTCTCGATTTCGGTCCTGACCGGCTGGGGCATTTCAACTATTACACCGAGAAACAACTACAAACTGTTCTTGAGAAAAAAATTGTTGTGGAAACATGTCCATCGTCGAATAAATTCACAATGAATCTGAAAGATTATGAAGAGCATCATTTTGGACAGCTAGTGAAGGCTGGAGTTCCTCTGGCGATATCAACGGATGATACCGTTATCCTCGATATCGATATATCAGAAGAGATATATCGTGTTTGTAAAGCTTTCGGAATGAATGAAAAAGAAGTTAAGGAGGTTATCCTCAGCGGAGTGCCTGGAATATTCGACGCCTCTCTTGTTGATAAGATTGACGAAATAATTAGATGCTTTGAATAATTTAGCAGGTGTTTCTATAACAAATTTGTGTGTTGAGCTTCTTAACAAAATGAGTCTCTTTTTTTTTCTTTTTTTTCTTCCTGGATTCACTTTGAAATACGAGCATAAAGTTAAGCTAGCAGAATATATGAAATAAACCCTCATTTATCCAAATATTCTAGATAGCACTCAAAGAGAGTCGACAGAGAAAGGTATATGTAATGCCTTGTTATTACTGTTAAAGAGAGAGAGATAAAAAATCCGGATTAGCTAGCTTAGTTAGCAATTGCACTTACGGTCAACTGGTTTTTTCGCATTGTTATCGTCCAGTTTAATTTTCTCACTCTTTCCGAGATCAGTCCCGTCGACTTTTCTTCGTGAAGTATCAGCGCTCACAATCTTGTAGATTTCATTTGTTAAGGTCTGGAATGCGATTTCAATGTTAGTTGCGTCGAGAGCGGAAGTTTCGATAAAGGCCATATTGTTCTTTTCCGCAAATGCCATGGCGTCTTCTTGCTTGACGGCTCTAAGGTGCTGTAAGTCGCATTTGTTTCCGACGAGCAAGACGCATATATTTGGCTCAGCGTGCTCTTTGACTTCTTTGAGCCATTTCTCAACGCTATCAAAAGTCGATTGTTTCGTAATATCATAGCAGAGGAGAGCGCCAACAGCTCCTTTGTAATATGCGCTGGCTACGGCTCTGAAACGCTCTTGGCCAGCAGTGTCCCAAATTTGGGTCTTTATTGTTTTGCCGTCTGTCACAGTGGTCTTCGTTGCAAATTCGACGCCGATCGTCGTTTTCGATTCGAGGTTGAACTCATTCTTTGTGTATCTGGAAAGGATATTGGATTTACCGACGCTAGAGTCGCCGATGATGACCATTTTAAAAAGAAAGTCGTAGTCGTCTGAGTGTTTTGAAGTCATCGAAAACTTTATGTCTTGAAGGTATTAAGTAAGCTATTAATTTATAATTATTAGAAAATTCAGCACGAATCCCATAAAGTTATAATCAATAAGAAGACTGGAAAATTATGTAGGCATTAGTTATGGCTTCCTTAGAGGTTGTTTTTCACTATGTGACAGTATCTAATGGACCTAACAAGGGTTATGTCAGTATCTAGTAAAAATACCCCAAAAAATGGATATCATCTAGATTATCATGTTAAACTTCCGGCTATTCAAGTAGCTATGACAATTAAGCTCCAAAGGCTGAGTTAATGATCACACAGACAAGTGACTTAGGTTGAAATAGCAGATTTTAACGAAATAGACTTACATTATTGGACGAATAAAGCTGCATTTATTATGAAAAATTCAAAGCATTGAGGTACCCAATGAGAAACTTTTAGAGAGCAGAAGTTTCAAGCTTTAACCTTTAAACATTTCAGATCTACAGCAAAAACGCACAGGCCAAACAAAATTAGTGCGCTAACAAAATTATAGTAATTTAGCTTCTAAAAACTAACCAGCAAAAAATGGATTTGTATCATTAAAAGAAAAATCAGCAAATAATGCTGCTTCGCAACCATTCTTCATTATTCTAACTAAATTCTCTCATAAACTCCTTATAACTAACTTGTTGATCGCCGTCAAAATCCAACCGTTTAAGTAGGCACTCCAGGTCTTTTTGAGAAACTTTCTTTGACTGCGTCTTTTCAAAGAATACTTCTAAATCATTAAGATTGATGTAACTTTTCGCCTGAGAGTCCAATGTCCTAAAAACTTCTTTTGGAGAAAATTCGCTTTGTTTTGCAAGCTGTTCTTTAACTTCCTGCCACTTCATCTCAGCCTCACAAATCTTTACCAATAACTCAAGCACAAGATCTTGAGTTAGTTCTGTCAAAGCCGATGAATTTTCTCTTTTTTCCAGCATAATTAAGCACTCTTTTTGAGTCGGCGTTACGCAAGACTCGAAATCTTTGAACCGAATTCGGCCATCAGCATCTCGGTCAAGCGCTTTGAATAGAACAGCTATCTCATTAGACTTCAAGGCGACTCCATGAGCCTTTAAAATATCGACAAACCTTGAATATCGTATCATGTCGTCTCCAAGTACATTAATCATAGTCTTGAATGCAGTGAATGGAGTAAAATCCTTGCGTAAGGTAAGAGCGATTTTATAGTCTTCGAGGTCGGCTAACAGCTCAATGAGTGTAACAAGAGCATCAACGAAACATTTTTGCTCTGAGGATTTCGTTGGAGACTCTTCTTGAATGTTCATTAGAGATGTTTGAAGGTTTTTACAGCTAGATCTTTCATGTGGGTTCGGTGTGCTATAGTAGTAAATACTTTCTGCTCGTTGCTTGGCATCTCTTGACGGACTATCGGTTGTTTCATAATCTAGCATTGAGACGCTCTTCCTGTGAGGTGATGGAGGGGTACGGTATATATCTGCTGATTCAAATCTAGCACGCTGGCTAAGACTTGTGCTTTGAGGATTCTTTGACGTAGAATACCCAATTGTTGTGGATACGTCGCTGCGAGTTGTAAAACTCAGGCTAGAATCAGCGGTATGAGGCTGTTTCGCAAATTCCACTGATTTCTTGGGGTAATAGTATGGCTCTCCGTCAGCTCCCAGGGGACGTGCGGCAATCCTCTTCTGATCGGAATGCCCAAAGCTATTATTAACATTCATACTTTTTTGGGGTTCAGGAGAAAATTGACATTCATCTTCATCAGATGTATCGGTAATTATTATATAGTGAGACTTGCTTAATTGAAAACTGTCTACTGTTTTGGGTTCGGAGACTGATACCGGCAGCTTTCTCATGAATGATTCAGTCTTATACTGAACCTTTTGTTGGTAGTGATTTGCAGGCCCTGACACCGACCGTCTATGTATGTTTGAATCTGTCTTGTTCGGAGTTAGCTTCACCGGTTCAAACCTTTCTGAATCAACAGAAACATTTCTAAAGGAATCATATTGAGACTGATTCCCACTCATATGATAGTTTTTTCTCAGGAAATATTCCCTGGACATGTTTTTCTCGGGTGTATGCATCAGCTTAGCACAGGCTGATTTCCTCTCAGTTAAAGTTTCCTCTGTTGGGGCTATTTGAGCCAGGGATTTGAAATCAAGTTGCTCATTCGGGATAAAAGCTTGCACAAAATCAGGATAGCTTAATAACTCGTCATTATCTCGGTCTATTCTCCTTAACAAAGAGATGACAGTCTCGTAATTTGCTGCTATTTGATTTCTACGAAGGTATATTAGGAGAGCGTAAGGGTCGACTGTGCCCTTTTTCTCATAGTCAAGTAATGCAAAAGCGTCGGTTATGTCCCAGTCTGACCTCCCAGTCAGTAGTTTGCGTAGTAAAACCAGGTTTCGGTTTACTAAGATTTCGCGTTCAAGTATTCTGGCGATTCCCCATTCAACTCGAAAAGGCAAGCGTTTATTGACATAATAACGAGGATGTTGTCTCGTTAAAGCTTTCTCTCGTAATCCAGGCTTTGAAGCGGGTAAACACAACTTCAAGAAATCTGAGTAGGTCAGCTGACCATCATTATTGCTGTCATAATGTTTAAATATGCTATCAATGTCACTTTTCATTGCGGGAATTTCCACATCAATTAGAAATCTCCTCAGAGCATCGTAGGTTATCTGCCCTTGGTTCTTATAATCAATTCTGTGAAAAGCGAGTATTGGTTCGAACTCGTTTTTTTCCGTGAGGGAAGATCGAGCAGTCTCGACTTCTATTTCAGCGGTAGCAACAGCTTTGAGATATTCTGCGAGTTCAATTTGAGTCTCATAGCCTAGCATGAGCAGACAGCGGGAGATGAATCTGGCAGCTTTAGAAAATATTATCAATAAATTTTATTTAAGTCATAAAGGAAGATCAAGATCAAACTTTATGACTTAAATGCGGTGCATTTTACCTGTCAGAAAACTATGAAGAAATTGCTTTATTGTTGTTTTGGAGTGAATTATACTCCTCTCGAAACCATCCAACAAAGCCTCACATCTTATAAATTTAGTGAGATGAACTCACTTGACATGAGATCAAAACGTAGAAAACACGTAAGAATTGTTTTTTGTTCGATCTTTTTCAAGAATTTATTTGCCTTTGACACATTTTTTCAAATTGTTTGAGCTTAGATTCTTGTCCTTTGCTAGAATAATTAAGGGACAGATCGATTCTGATAAGTTTGTCTGAGAGAGTATCATTATGGATCACTTTAATATTTTGCACTGCTAAATGTATGTAACTAATATATGAGCATTTAGCCACATATTACGAATCAATCGCATTATATACTTGTTAATACTTACTCTCTCTCTTCTTTGTTTGTAGATGGACTTTATGTCGTGCTTAACTTCACACCTGGGCAGTGCTATTACCACGAATACATGTTTTTCTATTGAATGAGAACGAATCAGAACACGAATTTTTAAAAAAATGGTTACGCTTGCAGACGTGTGTCTTGCAATCAGCATAGTAGCCTGAAGGGCATGCAGTGCCGCATGTTGTCGAAGAAGGTTGTAGAAGGTACCCTGGGTTGCAAGAAGTGCATTGAGTATTGGTACCACCAGTACAATTTGAGCAGCACGCATCGCATGGAGCGCAAGTGTTGCTTAATGTGTCTGCACAATATCCAATTGAGCAAGTCGAAAGACAAGTAGTGGATTCAGGTTGCAAGAAGTATCCTGAGGTATAGCCAGTACACTCAGTGTTGTTCCTACCAGTACAATCTGAGCATGAAACATCGCATGGATCACATCCTTTAGTTGATGGATTTTTATAATATCCTGATGGACAAATGCTTAACGATATTTGGTACTCTGTGTTGAAGTCGTAACCTTCCAGACATTCAGCGCAAATGACAACCATGGAAAGAACATTTAAATCATAGTCAATTTTTGCAACCTGCATAGCATTTCCTCCTGCATCACAATCCAAAGGGTTCGGAGAAGTTGAAAATGAAACTCTCTGATACTGGAAGGACCCATAAAATTTTGGCCCATTGATAGAATCCAGGCAGATACTCAAATTATAAGGATACCCTGATGCCTGGAGACCATACATTAAAACAAATGGCCTGGTATCACCTAGACATCCGAAAATGTAGTCGAACTCAGGATTTCCCTGGCCTCCATTAAAAACATCACTGTTTAGAAACGTCCCTCCAAAAGGCCCAGCTTGTTTTCAATTAATGCAGTAGGATATGGTAACTCTATTGCAAGAGGATAACATCGCGAAAGCACCCTTTTTTTCAAAGCCATATGGGCACTATAAGTTCCCTGTGAGGGGGTTCACAACATTGTCAGAATTAGAAACTTCGTCAACTTGGAAGATGCCTCCAAACATGACTCCAGAAGAGAGCGCAGTCGAAGGAACGAAGTTTGGTACAGGAGCTGTCTTGTGGACACAATTGACCGCAAGCAAGCCTTGAAAATATAAATTTAAGAGTCAACAAAAATCGAGATTTGTTTACTCAGAACCAAAGTCGACAAACATAAAAGATTATGTTTCATTTTCATGTTTTTTTTTGCTTTTTTGTTGTTCTTAGAGGAATTATAATCGAACCTGCTTAAATAGATGCTTAGATGGTAAAGCGTCGTTTTCCTTCTGCGAGTCGTTGTTGAGACTTGCGGTTTTTGGTACTGGTAATTTGTCGTTTTCATTTTTCATGTGACGTTGTAATACGATTTAATTGATCTGCAAATAAGTAAATGTATTGAAAAATGAGAGGTTTTTTTTTTGGAATACGGCCTGCATACTTCACATGATTCAAATAGAGCTCGTCATTCCGTAAGATTTTGAGTAGAACAGCTGAGAAAATAAGAATATTTCACCATGTCAGGGATCAAGCTATTTTTCATAGATGCTATGAAACTGTGATGGAAAGTGCAAGATGGCACATACGGGCTATATAGTTTAAGGAAAGCGATGTAGTACCAGATAATACCATTTCGGATCCCAAAAACAAAGTAAGATAATCATTGTACATACTTTCTGATTGTCTGATGAATTTACAGATAGTCAAACAAATTTCAAAAACGACTCAAAAACGAATTTAATTCTCAGTACCTATCTCATACTCTCCTAATGTGATTTTTAATGAGAAAAAATAGCATCCTCTTCTTGGCCTGGCCCGTTCGTTTTTGAGTCTGCTCAATGGTGTAAGTGCGATTTTTCGCAGTTGCTACGCTCTTGTAACCATTTCTGCCACTACTAGTGTCGAAATCTCATCAAGACATAACAATAATTAATATCAACCGAAAAATAGCGCGGTGACATGTGGATGTGCCTCTTCGACGATTGAAACATGACTATGACACTTGTATCTTAGCTGAGCAGTAATCCAAGTCGAAAAGAAAACTCTCAGACGAGAATCTCTGATGATGTATTGTTGCTGCCGCTCTCAACTCAAATTAAGCTATCAACTGAATCCCTTCTTCGTTGATAACACAAGAACTATCTTCCCAAAGAGTGGCTTGAATGGTAAGACAACTCTAAATCAACAAATAAGGCATTTATTTTTTATTTATAGAGAGAGGGGGAAAAAAAAGAGAGTACAAAGAATTATGCAAATCATCAATAATGAATGAGACAATATAAGAGTCAAACTTGTTGGAATGTCTCTCGTTACTTGACTAATAAAATCATTAATATGATTTGTGCTGTTCATCCATGTGAATATACGTGTCGACCTACAATTTTTATCGACTTCAACAACAATTTATGATCAATGATTTATTCCTACTCTGCATTTTTTCCCGGTTTTTTATTAGAGGTTCTTATAGATTGAATGTAATGGATGCAAGCGGAATTTACTATAGAGATTTGATATTGCTTGAATAAAACTCTTATAACAAGAACTTAAAGGTGTAAATCCTTTCTAGCATTCTGTTTTAATTCCATAATAAACTGTGTGATCGCCTCCCGAAGAGTGGAGCATGTCAAACTGATTCGCACAGTGTGGATCTTCATTAGTGCAAAGTGCATAATTTCTCAGAGTCATCTTCTCGTCCTTATAATACACCTCTTTGCCAACGTGCCAAGGGAACCAGAAGACAAATCCAACACCGCTTTGAACACATCTTTTTGTAATAGGGTTGACAACACAAGGAGGAATTCTTGGCACTATGTCCTTGTAATGAATGACTCTATAAGTCTCTGGCAATTGAGCATCGTAGAATTTCGCAAAATCACCGTTTCCGACTCTTGGGCAGCCATAATTGTAGACAATGTGATTTCTGCCAGCCAAAAGTCCTGATAATTTTGCATCTAAAGCACTAAGAACTGACATTGCTCCACCTAAACTGTGTCCTGTGAAGAGGAAAGTAGTATCTGCTGGGAGTGTTGCTCGAGCCTTTCGGATGTTTTCAAGGAGATCTTTTCTGAAGACATTTTTGTAAGTGTCATAGAAGAAGGCTTGAACCATAGGGTTTCCAGGAATGTTGTGGAGATCGTATTTTTTGCCGTATGTCTTGAGGATTTCAACAGTCATTTGAGCGGCTCCTACTGTTCCTCTGAATGCAGTGGCAAATAATTTCTTAGAAGGATTATGGAACATGGAGAAGGAGTATGTCATTCCAAGAGGTCCATGGTAGGTTCGAGTGAAGAATGTTTTGTAGTTTCTGTTGCGGAGGTAGTCGCAGTAAGGTCCACATTGAAGTTTAGCAACTTTGTCTGTTGGACAAAGAGCTGCTGCAGTCACACGCATATACTCCACAGAGAGATCTTCGCTGAAGGAGGCAAGACTTACAGAAGCAATAGAGCAGATGAAGAGAGCAATTAGAAGTTTTCTCATAACTTTTTTCAGGTTTACTTCTTATTATAGTTTTATATTCTCTGAATTTAATTCGAGATAACTGAAAATGCCTCAGGAGCATTTTGTTCTCAAATCAATTTGAGTAGCAGTAATAGTTACAAAGGGCTGCTTTGTCAGTTTTGCCTGGTTAACTGCTTCATTATTGGCCAGAAATAGCTGTTCGCCAATGATTTTTGGGCTTGATTGAAGAAGCTAAGAATTTTCTAATGCATTAGAGCGTAATGCTCAACTAAAACTCACAATTTCGCTTTCTATCTTCAAATAGCGTTGGTTACTGTTGTATGGTTTCCCATGAATAATAATAGCTCTTCAAAGAATTCACGATAATTAGATATTTACGACTCGAATAATATCGATAATGCAAATCTATGAATTTATGGGAATCAGGAACTTTCATACCCTATCCGTCACAAGGAAAATAACAATAAGAAGCCAGATTAGAGTTTGAGGCATTAGCAATACATTCAGATATATATTCACAGCTTTCAATATGTAACGAAACATCAAGTTTTGACATTACAGCAAAAGTATAATTATCTTGCCTCTCAGGAATGAGATGAGACGCTCATGAATTAAGTAACTTACCAACGGCAATTTTTGTTTCCAGTGGAATAGCACACATGTTTAGCATACATAACTTATAATCGCACGAACGATCTATGAAAAGCAATTACTTGAATGATTAATTTATCGAGTAGTACTTAGATAATCTGACTATGCTTCTCAGCTCTAGAGTATGCATTTACAATTAAAGTAAGTTCAGAGTTGCTCATCATAAGGCATCTTTCCAGCAAATTGGGCAGGTTTTATGATCACTTAGCCATTTTTTGATACAGTCTGAATGGAAGTCATGCATGCATTGGAGCCTCTTCAAATATTCTCCTTCTTCATATTCGGACTGACATACCATACACCTGATATAAATTGAAATTGCATCATCAAAATATCACAAATTTACTTTCTTTCCTCGAGTGATCTGTTATTATTGGTTCGATACTTCCCCTCTGGAAGCTCTTCAATTTTTCTGGCATCAAGTCCTTTGCTAACATGGCCTATCTTCTCTCCTAATGCAAGTAATTCCTATTTTGATGAACATAAAGTTAATTTTTCTGCTTCATGAATTCCATTATTACTTCATATGACATGTTATCTGGATTTATGTTATTCGCTAACCCATTAGTCTCCCAAGGTCTTTGATTATATCGATAGAGAGCAGTTCTTTGTGGTATCACCCTTATTATGGGCTTGGCCTCTCGTCGTTCTTCTTCTTGCAATGTTCTCGCAATTTCCATGTCGTATGTCAATTGCTGCTCTTGAAGTGGATCATATTCTATGAAAAAGTAAGCACGAATAGAAGCACAATCTCCATACTGTTTTCTTCAAATCGTGAGTTTCTGGGATTGTGGACTATCGGATCCTCAGGAATCATTTCGGAGCGGTTAGTATTAAATTTCTTCACAGGAGATTCTACTCCTTTCAACTCACCCACTTCTTTTGCGAACATTGCTACAGCTTCGTTGAGGGAAACGTTTTCTAACAGAAGACCATTTCGTTCAGCAAGTAATTCATCAACCTGCTTCTTTAAACAGTCTCTTTCGGTCTTCAACTCGTCTCTCTCCCTTTCAAGTTCTTCATTTCGACCTAATACTAGTCGGAGGTACGACTCCAATTCAGCTATCTTCTGGTCTTTCGTCTTTGTCTCCTAATACCATTGAGTTTCGATTTATTCAATTCTAGTCATAGTACATTGGAGTATTTCTGGTTATAATGACCGCTGTAATGTGAGGTCTGTTGACTTGTCTTAAAGTCCCAGTTTCTCGAGTTGGTTGAGTGGTTATCGCTGCCCCAAGTTCTGTTCGACATATCTTCTGAAATGAGATAATTTTTGTTGGTCCGCGAATTTATTTAAATAATAGCTAGTTAAATCTCGAATCTCTAGAGACTGGTTTGGCGAACAGAAATTCTGGAAAGCCTTACTAAGACTGCCTACCAAGCTCGAAACTTGATTTTTTATATTCTAGTACGGAATAGGGTTCACATATTCTTTCCACTAAAATAGGCAAAATAAGATATGGAGTCTCAATTTCAACGACAGGGGGATGTATTTGCTAGATTATGAGAATTCCATAAGAAACAAGACTTTTTTCTCTTATAGGAGATGTATTGCTCGTTGGAGTGTAGAGATTATCTTAATAAAGTTATAGAACTAATTTGAGTATTAATTAGGCGTTGCAAGCCCCTTAATTGCACAATTTCAGAACTTTCCAACTATTCATTGCAGTATCCTGCTATGGAGCGTTTCAGCGATATAATAGGGATTCTTTTCGAGGTTATCAGATCTCGCTCCTTATCAACTTTTGTTCTTTGAAAAAAGTCGCTACCTTGTTACATAAGTGATCGATTTATAGTAGTGTTTAAAATATCTTTTCAAAAACAGCTATTCTATTTTCGGATGCTTTTCAATTCACAGTAGTACCAATTTCCATTGAAAAACTCGATGATATTTCAATTTCTAGCATACTTATATTTTAATTTGAATGGTTCTTTCGATGGAGTGTAGGATCCAGACTCCGATTTCTCATGTAATCTATGTATATTCCGCCCCTACTTATGATTAGGATTTTTTGAATCCCACACCTTCAGAAGATGTTCTAGGTAATTCCAAAAAATTTCCCTTTTTGCTTCAATGAATCCTTCCTTTTCTGACTGGAGAAAATTTTTTGGTCTTCAAGCTTCGAAAATTAGGGTGAGTTATAACCGATAAATACTTCTATGTGCAGACAAATTCATCGACACAACGCCCCAAATTCTTACTGAGCACAGCTATCTGAATTAATTCTAACCTTGAATGAAGCATTTTCCAAATCATGAGAAATAATTTCCATATATTTTATTCAATTTGTAATGACACCAGCTTTCTCATTGAATAATGGAGTTCTGCAAAAAATTGATAGCCTTTACCAAAGAGTGCAACACAATTATTGATATTGTTCACAATTGGAAACTTTATTGAAAAATCGCTTGAAAACTCAAGCTTTCCTGAAAGTTTGTTAGTCTTTGAAACGATCATCATTCTCCGTTATTATATTCGAATATAATGCCACGTGGTTGCATTGATTCTGAAACAAGTGCCTAAATTCTTTATATTTTTTATAATCTGATTCGTATTTGGTCAGATTTAAATAGCCAATAAAGTTCAAAAATGATAGACTCACAAAACGTAAGCAATCCAATGACTGGAGTTCGGGTTTTCTTGTTCTTTTTGGCTTTTTGCTTGATCTCCATGGTTTTCCTCAAGTATGACTTCTACACCAGCCTTATCGATCAATTGTAATAGTGCATTTGTTTCTGCGAACGAAGATTGTCAACCACGACAAATACACTTGGCCTTAGGAGACAGCTACTACTATATTTCTCAGAATCAGGACCTACCCAGCAATCTCAGCGCCTTGGATCATAGTGCTACTGTTATTTTCCACACGACAGTATCCGTTTTATGAAAAAAAATAACGCTGTAAAATTGAATAATAGGACTTTTGCGACCAACCATCGCTAAGGATCCTGCCAATGGGAAAATCTCTTCATCCGACGAAAGTTACAAATTTCACCGCGCAATATCAAGGTAATTTGTCTTTTGTTTTTGAATTACGAGACGATAAATTTAGATGGTCCTTACAAATCCCATATTTATACGTTTTACATTCATAATCTCACTCCGGAAACTATCTATGATTATCAGATCGTGGTTAACGGGATTGCCAGGTATTAAAACATATGCTGCAAGATTTGAGCTTAGCCATTTTTGATAAAGCCAAGTTTATTCGTTTCGGATTCCGAAGCCATCAAAAATATGCGATAATGACCAAACTACGAAATTTCTGTTTATTGGAGACATGGATATGGACGATATTAGCGGAGAGACTTGGAAAAGAATTCGCTCACGAGTATTCCAGCACTTTTACTCTCATACTTTATTTAAAAAATCTTTCAGATAAATAATCGAAATTTTACCACTTATGACGCATTTATACACTTGGGTGACTTAGCATACAATTTGGAAGACGATGCCGGTCTTCGTGGAGACCGTTTTATGGAAGAGATGTCAACTATAGCGGCTTGGATGCCATATACAGTAGAAAATCATTCGCAACCTCACGTTAACATGTGTTCTTAGCTCATACCAGGAAACCATGAGATGAGCTATAACTACAGCAATTTCATCAATAGAGTTCGAATGCCTTTATGGGAAAAAACCCATAACCACTACTACAGCATAAACATCGGCTTAGTTCACATTGCGACATTCGATTTTGATTTTTTCACAAGCAATCCTCATTTACAAAGTACAATGCTTCACTGGTTAGAGAACGACCTTAAAAGAGCGAACGAAGTCCGAAATAAATGGCCATGGATCATCCTCATTAACCATAAACCTCTTCACTGCAGTGATCTCGTCAACTATGGACCTGAGTGTAGAATTTATTGGACGGAATACAGAGAAGTAGATCACTTGATAAACAAGTATAAAGTCGACCTCTTTATTAGTGGTCATAAACACTCCTATGAGAGGTTAATAGAATTTTCATTCGTGAATAGTCAGCATATAATTCATTGTTTTTCCTATAGGTCGCTCCCTGTCCATCAACGAGCAGTCAAAGACCATGAAAAAGTCGCTGGAGATGATAAGTATACGTATATAGTTAATCCCCAAGCGCCGATCCATATTGTTGAGGCAATAGCTGGGAATCAAGAAACTCATCACCTTAAACCGTGTAAGCATAAATTGTTATTGGCATTGGTGAATTGATTTTCCTGTAATCAAAAGTTTCGCTATTCGATTTCACAGTGAAGTATGATCTGAAAATGGGATATGGACAGCTGATTGCTCACAATGCTACTCATCTACAATATACTCATTTGAGGTCTCAGACTGATGAAATATTCGACAATTTTTATATCATCAAGACTCAGTCCGAACAAGAAAGATGGATGATTGATGCGTTGTTAGGATGCCCTGCAGTATAGCACGAATTGAATTACGGCGTGAGAAATAGAATATTTGAGGACATTGAACAGAGAGCAATCTATGATATTAATTTGGTTTGCTTTTCATATTAAATACTACATTGAAAATTTATGCTGAAAATTCTCATCTTGACAAAATTTGCATAGAAAAATAGCTTTACAATTATTTTCTCTCTTTTTTCCCCCTCTCTCTCTTTTCATAAGAAAGTCCCTGATTGACAATTACTTGGAGTATTCATAAATTGACTCATTTAGTTCACTCGTGCTCTCTTATCCTGAATGATCAATTTTTATAATTGCTAAAGAAAAATTTCAACAGAAAACTCTGGTGGCATGCAGTTTATCATTAACAAAGCCATTTAAAGTCGTAGTGATGGAGGAAATAGAAAAGACTACTGTAAACATTCACGAGCAGAGAGAAAATACCGAATTTATCCCTTCGTCTAATTTTTGAAATCGTTCTGCCCCCATAATGTAATATCAGAATTTAATGAAGGTTCCTTTCTTTTAACAAAGAACACACATATAATACTTCGTGAATATGGAGCGCTTGTGATATTCAAATCCCAGCACTAATATTCCCTCAACAAAGAGTCTCAGCTTCATTCATTTGAAATATGCATTATAAACCTACTCTTGACTTCAGTCCTAGCTATGATAACCCTCATTTATCTTGTTTCAATGCCTTGGTTTTCTCCTTATCCCTCAAAGTCACAGTGCGATTAAAAACAAGTTTTTTATTTTCGATATCAGAGTCTTTGTCCAGACAGAAATAACCAACTCTCTCGAACTGGAATTTGTCTTCTGGTTTAATCGATTCTACAAAAATAATGAATTAGCAGCTGCTTCTTGAAGTAAATGCAATATACCAAATATATATGGATTTATCTTCGCTCCCTTGAGAATACGAAGTGACTGCGGATTCACAACCTCAGTGACATCATCATATTCGCCTGGCTCACGCACAGTAAATAATCTGTCATACAATCTCAACTCGCAGTCTAACGCGTGCTTTGCACTGATCCAATGAAGAATGCCTTTTAATTTTTTATTCGAATTCGTCAATTCTTCCTTTGAAAACATTTCGGCGCGAACTTCCACAGGATTGCCTTCTGAATCAGCACGAATGTCTTTGCATCTTATTGGGAAAGCATAACGTAGCATAACCTCCTTCATCGGAGCGATTCCAAAGAAATCAGGATGATCATTCAACCTATACGATTATACAAAACGTTTGAGTCAGGCATGATATTAGAATATAGTTCATACATAATATCGCTTCGCTCTACGAAAATTTCTCGAGTCAATTTCACTTGTTTCGTCGTGGTCTTCCCTTCTTTATTTTTCAACTCTAGCGCTTCAACGTCTTGTTCGTAGTTATCTGGTAGGTTCTCTATAACAACGCGAACCGGATCTGTTACAACCATTGTTCTAGGTGCTACTTCATTGAGGTGTTTTCTAATCGCATGCTCCAATAAATCCAACTCTACGATATTCTCGTTTCCGTTTCTTGAAACAGACACTGCGTCGAGGAACTCATTTATCGCTTCTCTCGTGTACCCTCTCCTTCTTAAACCATCAAGCGTTAGCAACCTTGGGTCGTCCCAGCCGCTAACAATTCCCTTCTCAACGAGCTTAAGTATTTTTCGCTTAGACATGAGGTTATGAGAAATGTTCAGTCTTGAATACTCCCACACCTTGGGTCTGTAGATGTTAAGGTTCTCCAAAATCCAATAGTACAAATCTCTTCTAATTTCAAACTCTAAAGAACAGAGGGAATGTGTGATATTTTCCAATGAATCACAAATGCCATGCGTAAAGTCATAAGTTGGGTAAATGCACCATTTAGTTCCAGTGTGAGGATGAGCAACGTGTTTTATTCTGAACGCTACTGGATCTCTCATTGTTGGATTTTCATGATTCGGGCTAATTTTAAGTCTCAGGCAATATCTACCCTCGTTGTGTTTGCCATCTCTCATCTCCTCAAATAGTCTCATATTTTCCTCTCTTGGACGATCTCTGAACGGACTCGGCAGACCCTCCTTACGATATCTATTCATTTCTTCTTTCGGTTGCTCACAGATATATGCTTTTCCGTCTTTGATCAACCGGATGGCAAATTCGTAAATCTGCTCGAATTTATCCGATGAATAATAAACACCTGCAGGTTTGTAGCCCAGCCATTCAATATTTCTAATGATGCTGTCGATATACTCCTTTGATTCTTTTTCTGGGTTAGTATCGTCGAATCGTAGATGGCAAGTGCCTCCATTCTCTTGGGCTGAAGTAAAATTGAATCTTATGGCTTTCGCGTGTCCAAGGTGGAGATAGCCGTTTGGTTCTGGCGGAAATCGTGTACGAATCTGGTCGCCGACTTCATTTAAATGCTTTTCCAGAATTTCCGGAGGGTTGATTGAAGAAGTGAGATCCCTCGCAAACACTTTGAAAATTTTCTCTTGTTTCTTGGAGTTATCTCTCGTGCAAATCTCAATATTCTGCTCTCTCTGCTTGATTACTGAAAGCTCTTCATTAAAGATTTTGAATATAGCTCCCTGGTCCGCCTGCGGAAGCAGAGTTCTGAGGTCTTTTAATGCAGATGCTTTGATAAAATGATGAGTTGGGTCAGGCCACATAGCAGACAGTATTAAATACTTGTATTGAGTTTTTTGATATCAGATTGCTCGATATTCGACAGATATGATTTGATATGGCTTCTGACCTCCTCAAGGGAGATTTCTTTACCAATCTATGTTGCGTTAAATTTCAAAAACAACGTTATTTTTACCCCACAGCAACGTTCAAGCTCTTCAAGTGAGAAATTTGTGCCTTTTGTCCCACGTGTCCAATCTTGGATGTATTTGATTGCTCTTTCCAGCTGCTGAGGTGTTTTAATTTTCTCATCAAGCACGTATTTGGTCAAGCAATCTTGTTTCTCCTCGAAAGCAGAACCCAATTTTGTAGCAATATCATACAATAGCACACCTATTAGGGTTTTCAAGACAAAACTCATTGGAATATGCACCTGTCTTTTTTTCGCATCTCTTTATCTTCGTTTTCTCAATAATGCGAGCAAGGCTGTCGGAAAGTCGAGGATTAGCCAGCGTGTTTTTGATCGTATTGGGGTTTAAGCCGATATTTTTGAAAAGATGCTCGTATCTCGAGAGAGAGCAGCCATTTTTCTCTGGTTGGGAGTTCTGCTGATTAAGTCCTTCATAATTAATGTAGTTATTATATTGAGAAGGTTTCTCTTCTTTCGTTTCTCTTCCATGGAAAGAAGACTGGTAATATTTGGAGAGGTAGCCGAAATATAAGCTGAAATCAAATGAATATTTGGTTGGATGGATATGAAATGGATTTACTTGTTGGTTGTTTCGTGCCCGTAACTCCCATGAGGCAGGAATTTTGGTACTTTGATGATAGCTTTGCTTAGCATTGGAAGTAAATTAATTCTTCTGTAATTTTTATTCCGCTGCTTCTGCAAATATAGAATATAGTTTCTAGAGAAGTCTGACAAACGGATTTCAACAAAAAAAATTTAAAATGTTGATGTTGTTGTGTCGTGCGGAGAGGAAGATCACAGAGGAAGGCATTTCGGCATGTCATAAAGGAGCAATGAGATTGAGATTGGAACCTTGAAGTTCTTTCTTCGAGAGATTACTAAATTAGAACGGATCGAGGAATGTGATTAGTTTGTTATGATTTCAGATCAAGGAAAATGGCTGTTCGTTATTACGAAGTAAGAAACTGATGTGAAACCGACATCAGAAGCGCTATTAACTTACGATTCTAATTATTGCATGGAAAACTTTGATCTTCTATATAACAAAAAACTTTCAGCATTACACTTTATTGTGGTTGTCGAGTTCCGTCTTAACTTCAAGTGATTCTTGAAAATTCGGCTTCGGGAGATGAATTATATACATATATATAAATATGCTCATAATCCTAGACAAAGCATGCTATTGTCATTGAACTTCAATACTTTTACGCTGTTCATTCGAGATTCACACGCTGAAAGAATGGGAACATCTCTTTCGCTCGTATTCTCTGCTTTCAGGTTATTAGGGTATCAAAGAAACACAGGAGTCCAAAGATTCTCGTAGACTTGGTTAGTTTAACCCCTTAAGTGTCGTATTTTGCAAATATAGATCTCCTGTTCATTTTGTTTGTTTATTAATCTTGCTTTTTTGAACAATGACAACTATAAACATTAGCCAAAAGTGTTATGCTATTTTTTTCTGGGGGAATAATATTGGAAGGAATATTGAATCCCATCGAGGCTGAGAGATCATTAAGTTAACAATTCATCAGAATCAAATAAATGAGACCAAATAAATGTTATGTGAAGCATTCCTTCATAAGGAGAGAGTTAATGAGTAAGTATTTATTTTTGTCTTAGAGAATTATGCCAGGTCATTTCCAAAAAAATAGTTTTCGGAAAAGAATCGACTAAGATCAAAGTTTGTTGCATAGCGGGAAGTGGCCAAAAAACTGCTTCTCAAACCCACAAATGGAGAAAAGAAAGAAGCAAGAGCGTGCAACACAGCAGCAAAAGGTTGCAGTAAGGGTAGTTACCAGAAAAATGTTGAGACAGAACTATAAACTTCGAGTTCGACAACAAACTCGAATGCCCAGGTAATACTTGACTATTTGTTCTAATGCAAGGCAGAGATATGGACTTTCAAGATTTTAGCTTTAGTATCTGCTTGGACTCTATAAATGGACCAATATATTATGGGTTCCACCAGCAAGTGCGTCAAGCTTAAATAATACGAACACTGGCAGCTTTAATTGTGATGCAGGGGAAATGCTATACTAAATACATTGAAGATGATGGTGATAATAATTCTCCTGCCAGGGTTTTTATTTGTGTGGGTTCATGTCCGGAAGATTTACGTCATCCATTAAAGCCTTTGATAAATCATGAAGAAATGAAAACTAAAATTTTGCAACAATCATAACTTCTTTAAACCTCAAAGTGTGATACAGCTTAAATTGTTCAAGGATTGTCACTATTGATAATCAAATCAAGTCAAAAATGCTCCTGAGGCATTCTCAGATTAATTCAGAAAATAATAAAACTTTTCTATTGATTATAGTTTGAATCATGAAAAACCTCCTACTTGCTCTCTTCATTTGCTCAGTTGCCTCCTTGAGTCTCGCCGCTTTTCGAGAAGACCTTTCTGTGGAATATATGCATGTTGCTGCAGCAAGTTTTTGCCCTTCTGAAAAAGTTGCGACTCTTCAATGTGGACCTTATTGCGACTACCTTCGCAACAAAAATTATCGAACTTTCTTCACCCGGACTTACACCAAAGCGCTTGGAATGACATTTTCCTTCTCGATGTTTTACAATCCGACTAAAAAATTATTTGCAACAGCATTTAGAGGAACGCAAGGAGCGACTGAACTGACTGTGGAAATTCTTAAATCTTATGCGAAAAAATATGATCTTCATGCGAAATTGTCAGGAAATCCTTTAGTTCAAGCCTTCTTCTACGACACCTATAAAAATGTTTTCAGAAAAGATCTCCTCGAAAACATTAAAAAGGCTCGTGACACGCTTCCAGCAGATACCACTTTCCTCTTCACAGGACACAGCCTTGGTGCAGCAATGTCGGTTATGAGTGCTTTAGATGCGAAATTATCAGGACTGTTAGATGGCAGAGCTCATATTGTTTACAATTATGGATGCCCAAGAGTCGGAAATAGTGATTTTGCGAAGCTTTACGACTCTCATTTCTCTGAGAGTTATAGAGTTATACATTACAAGGATCTGGTGCCAAGAATTCCTCCATGTGTTTCAAATCCTTTTACTGGTAAATGCGCTAAAAGTAATGTTGGAAAACTCTTCTGGTTCCCCTGGCATGTGAATAACGAAGTGTATTACAAAGATGAGAAGATGACTCTGGGAAATTACTCAGTGTGCAAAGATGAAGACCCAACATGTGCAAATCAGTACGACATGGCTCACTCTTCTACAAGTGATCATACTCTTTATTATGGTATCGTTACAGGATGCTAGAAGAGAATTTCATGTTTGATTTGAGTTTCGACAAGAAAAGGTATGCAACAAAATTGAATGAGATTAATAGTATTAAGTCTATTTGAACTCGCAACATTTCGTCAGAAAGTTTCATAAACCGCTAAGGAAGCTGGACATATTCATGTTAATTTCTCTGAAATCTAAATTTGGAATTGAATGATCTGTAGCTTGGGCAAAAAAGTTTCAACACTCTACGAGAGATGTTGAAGATAGCTCATTCATATCGATTAAGTTATTTTTTTTTATTTTCGTTGGCTCATTTAGGAAGTCCCGTGAGAGCTTTCTCGAGCGATAACAATATTAGATCATCATTTGATCCTGAGGCATTCCTAAATTAATTTCATAACTAATAAAACTATTGTATCAATTTAAAGTTTGAATCATGAAAAAGTTCCTGATTGCTCTCTTCATTTGCTCAGTTGCTTCCTTGAGCCTTGCTGCCTTTCGAGAGGATCTCTCAGTAGAGTACATGCATGTCACCGCAGCAAGTTTTTGCCCTTCTGAAAAAGTTGCGACTCTTCAATGTGGACCTTATTGCGACTACCTCCGCAACAGAGACTACAGAACATTCTTTACCCAAACTTACACTAGATCTCTTGGAATGACCTTCTCTTTCTCCATGTTCTACAACCCCACTAAGAAATTATTCGCCACGGCGTTCAGAGGAACAGAAGGAGCAACCGAACTTATCGTGGAAATCCTTAAAACATACGGGAAGAAATACGATCTCCATCCAAATCTGCCAGGAAATCCTTTAGTTCAAGCTTTCTTCTACGACACTTACAAAAATGTCTTCAGAAAGGATCTCCTCGAAAATATCAAGAAGGCTCATGACACGCTTCCAGCAGATACCACTTTCCTCTTCACAGGACACAGTTTGGGTGGAGCAATGTCAGTCATGAGCGCTTTGGATGCAAAATTATCAGGACTGTTAAATGATAGAGCTCACTATGTTTACAATTATGGCTGCCCAAGAGTCGGAAATGCTGACTTTGTCGATCTTTACAATGCTCAATTACCCGAAACCCACAGAGTCATCCATTACAAGGATCTAGTTGCAAGAATTCCTCCTTGTGTCTCAAACCCTTTAACCGGTAAATGCGCGAAGAGTAATGTGGGAGGAGTTTTCTGGTTCCCTTGGCACGTGAATAACGAGGTGTATTACAAAGATGAAGGTATGACCCTTGGAAATTATGTTGTTTGCAAGGATGAAGATCCAAACTGTGCCAATCAATACGATATGATTCATTGCTCGGCAAGTGATCATACTCTGTATTATGGTATCAAGACACAATGCTAGATTGGAACGCACAATCAAGTCACTCTTCTATGAAACCTATTACACAGGAAGATAAAGATTATATCGTAAATTCTATTCATTACATTTAATCCAAAAAACATCTCAAATCTTGAAGAAATTGAAACTTCGAAACCGACAATTTGAAAGAGTCTTAATACGGTGTAGGTTCGCTCACATCAATGAAATTTTTTAATTGGTCATGACAGTCTTCGTTTCATAGTAGTTTTTGTGCCCTAGCTGATTAGAAGGGTACTTTTCCAAATCATCACTTTCACCAAATGCGCCATAGAGTAACAACATAATATGCCATTGAAGATTTGGATATTGAGGAATTTACTCGAGCGATCTTGTCGCATTTTCTTTTTTTTCTATTGTATATCAAATTCTGTAAAAGGATTCCTCCTGAGGCGTTTTCAAGATTAATTCGAAAACAATAAAACTATTTGTATCGATTGTCTCAATTGGAGTATGAAACAGTTGTTTATTGTTCTTTCCCTCTGCATCATCGCTTCTGTGACTCTTGCTGAATTCCGTGAGGATCTCTCTTTAGAATATATGCATATCGCTGCAACATCATTTTGTCCGACGGAAAAAATTGCCACTCTTGAATGTGGACCTTATTGTGATTACCTCCGCGACAGAGACTTTACTACATTCTTTACTCAAACCTACAACAGATCCCTTGGAATGACATTCTCCTTCTCAATGTTCTACAGCCCCACTAAGAAGCTATTCGCAACTGCCTTCAGAGGAACAAAAGGAGCTATTGAACTTGCAATAGAAATGCTTCAAGCTTATGGCCACAAATTCGATCTTCATCCAAATCTGCCAGGGAATCCGGTAATTGAGCATTTCTTCTATGATACGTACAAGAATATTTTCAGAAAAGATCTCCTCGAAAACATTAAAAAGGCTCGTGATACACTTCCAGCAGATACCGCTTTCCTCTTCACAGGACACAGCCTTGGTGCAGCAATGTCAGTTGTGAGCGCCTTGGATGCGAAATTGTCAGGATTATTAGAAGACAGAGCTCATGTGGTCTACAACTATGGCTGCCCGAGAGTTGGAAATCACGATTTTGCTAAACTCTACGATTCTCATTTCCCTGAGAGTTACAGAGTTATACATTACAAGGATCTAGTTCCAAGAATTCCTCCCTGCATTGAAAATCCTTTCACTGGTAAATGCATTAAAGCCAATTTAGGAGAGTTAGTGTGGTTCCCTTGGCACGTGAATAATGAAGTGTATTATCAAGATGAAGAGATGACGCTGGGAAATTATGTTGTTTGCAAGGATGAAGATCCAAACTGTGCCAACCAATTCGATTTTATTCATTCGTGGAACAGTGATCATACTCGTTATTATGGGCTCGTCACCGGCTGCTAGAGGGAGCTTGTCGGCGTTCAGTTGAGTTTCTTAAAATTATATAGCAAATATTTCCAAAGATTGGATAGTAAAATCATCTGCACACATATCATTTAAACCCTTTAATCAAAAACGTCTCTTAAATTCCTTCAAAATGGTGATATTTAGATTTTTAAAGAGAGGCAACAGTATTCTAGTTTGACAAATAAGGATCTCACATTTGGTAATATTCTAGTGACCAGGGTAAAGAGGTTGTTCCCGAAGGAGCAACTTTGATACCTGATTGTTAAGTCATTGAATCGTCTTTACTCAGGGTACTTACTTTGTTGGTAATACACATCGCTATCCATTTTGAAGTCTGAATCACCCCGAAAATAACTCTGAATAATATGTTTCAAGTGAAAATGGTTGCAAGCTTCAGATTCACACACTACCACAAACTCCTCAATATTCCAAAAAAGCTTATATCTGTCTTGTCTTAATTGAGAATGATTCTCAATCTAATTTGGCTGTCTGCTGAAAGATGAAAATTAGCAAACTCCTAATCTATATATTTCTATTTACCGTTTATTAATTTTCTAAACTTATGTGAGCTTTTCAAAAAGGAAAACTCCGCAACAGCTAGTATATATAAATTAAGCATTGCGATGATAAACTACCAAACGCTCGATACAAACGAGGAAAAGAGTTTCGATGATGAGAAACTTTCTTGTGCATCAATAGCATCGATCCAAAGCAACGACAGTAACCATGTGATCCTAAATCCAGACGGATCATTGATGAATGGTTATAAATAATCTATCTATAGTATCAAATGTCATGAATTTTGCTTTATAGGTACCCTTGCTATCAGATACAAGGCGAAAATCGAAGAAGAAAACAACATTCAAACTATTCAAAATAACCACCAGTAACTTTTGCGACTGATAGCATAATTCTCATGATGATAGAGTGGTTTATATCGTCGATGACGATGAAATCATTTTTTATGCAGGCATAAACGAGATCCCAATGTATTTCGATGATCTTGTTTCGGTGTTCATCAAAAATATTCGATATTTCATTCTGCTATTAATTACATTCTTCCTATTCGAAACGTTCTATGGTATATACGCTTACTTCCATCAGGAGGAGACCCTTCATAAGGTGACAACACAGACCGTTTGATGGTGCTTAATTTCATTAGCTCGAAAAATTCTATCCAAGTCTGACAAGAGCAAGTTTATTGAGTGTCCTCCATTGGGCAACAATAGGTAAGTTATGATCGATAAAATATAATCAGCACTTTACTTAGTTGAGAGCGTGTTTGTTGTGATTTACTACTTCGTTGGACTTCTTGCTAGTTTGCGCCGATCAACAAGGCTGCTGGGTTGTTTTACCGGATTATCATTAGTAGGGCTGATTATACAAATGCTGCTGGCCTACATTGATAAGTAAGTATTGAGCTTCATTCGTTGACTAATATGGTTATGCGGTTAGATTCAATTTGGTTGTTTTCTTATGGAGGTTTGCGGCTCTTGTTTACTCAAGATTTTTGACCCAGATATTGATAAGCGTGTTGTTGATTCCAAGAGTTACTCAAGGTCACATTACGACGACTAGCAATAGAGCTTGATTGAGCTCCTGATGATGCATAACTTATTTTTGAAATTTAGAAATAACTAGCGTCGTTTCATCATTAACTGTATACCATAAATTTCATGTTTTTATGAAAACATCTAAGTTTCTATTTCAAAGATCATTTGATGACTCTGTCCAAGCATGTATAAATGGATTCGTTCTAGCTTCAACTACTCAAACTCGATAAATTCCCAGGCTGAAAACATTTGCATTCCTGTATCATAGTATAATTGCAAATTAACGACCCCTAAACAACAAAGAAAAATTTGAGACATCAAGAAAATAAGCCCAATAACCTCTAAGATTATTGGCAGAAGCTTCTACAGTCCATGTTTTATTTTTGTTTTCAATTCAACTCAGATACAAAGTCATTAAAATCTCATCTAATTGGATGAAAGCAAATTAAATTCAATATCCTCGGAACAGATTTATTTAATCAACCTATAGATACTTAAAATGGCTGAAAGAGTCGACGCTCTTGATCAAAAAGCTCAGATAGTTGCTAGCAAAATCGATGGGCTCGCAGAATCAGGTAACTTGCTGAAAACGATGAATCTTAGATGTTGTAGTGGCAAAATTAGAAGAAAATCGCGTCCAAGATGTCCAGAAAGAGCTTCTGGAGCAATTGTATGATATCAGACAAACACTCTTTGAAGAATTCCAAAGCTATCAGGTAGGACTGCAAGCTGCTATGGAATAATGATATGAAATCTCTAGAAAAATGTCGCTTCTTCCGGTGAACCTATCAAGACTGGCGAGCAAGGTGGATCTACTGCAGAGCTTGAAGCTCTTAAGAAAGAGAACGCAAGATTGAAATATCGCATCCAGCATATGGAAAAAGGACTCTCTCAGCTCCTCGAGAATGAAGTTGAAGCTCTAAATTTCACTTTTGGTGCTTAATTGTTTTATTTCTTGTTTAGGAGGCGAAAGCACTTCAGAAGGAAAACGCCAGACTCCAATATAGAATCAAGTTTTTGTTAAAGAATATTGATGAGTATGAGAAATATGATTATGCGAACATCAGAAACCAAATTCCTAAATAATTCGAGGATGGACGTGCTACTGTGAAGCTACTTCTATATACTCAGCTAGTTCTTAGGTCGTTCAAGTATTTATCTAGTTCAATCCGTAAAGTATATAAACAGTAGCTCAATATTACCCAAAAATTTCTGCATTTTACCTTAAAGGAGTGTCCTCATTAACTTTAGAGATGTATTGCTAGTTTTACACAAGCTGTAAAAACTAATATATCATAGCATCTTCTTTTACAGATGCAGGGGAAACAAGTGAGATGACTAAATTATCATTTGAATCTGGAAGCAATCTTTTTTTGGCTTGAACATCTACTTCAATTGTTAGAAATTTGAGTGTTCTTTGTTACTTTTACGTAAGTCCACAGGGAAAATGATTCTCCTTGCAGAGTCTTTAATACGATTAAAGCCTTCGAAAACAATTGTATGCCATTTTATATAATAATTCTACATGCAACTGAATTGAATTCTTTTCTCTTTTTTTTTTGTTTAATAGCAAAGTTTGGCTAAATTATATGCAATCATTCATAAATGTAAATAAATACCGTCCCAGGTACAAACTATATAACAAATCTTAGTAAAATTAATAATACCTTGCTCCATTATCTCTATCAATCATTGAATATCTTAACTAAGGAAAGCTTGGAATGTCTTAGGGATTATATCACAGTAAGCTTTTGGACACTTGATTCATTATTCCATAGATCCAAATTTTTCCGACGTTGAATAAGAGTGGATGCTGAAACTTTGCTCAAATGTGGACCTTTTGATAAATTTGTTAGCAGCAGCGGTCCTTGAGGAAAAATTTCTTTCTCATTGCTATCAAAGCCATCCAATTTTTTTGTGCTTGTGACTCCTCTTGAACTCACGTGAAAGGTGCTCCTCCTCGGAGTTGGAGAGACAATAAACACACCAATCTTATCAAAAAATTCTTCAATAGCCTCATATAATTCAGTGGAATAATCACGCTGTGTATTATTCACTTTACATAAGAGGTTACGGTTGCTGCGTTTACTCTCGAGACATCTAGATTCGGTTATTAGTTGACCCATTGAATCTCCACTGGATTCAATTTCCCGATCCATCTGCTGCTGGCTGGCTTACTTTCAAACTCTCATATTTCATGTTCAAAGCATATTCGGAGTCAAATGATGAATGGAAAATGAGACTTTTCATTCTTGCTTCTTTAAAGATGATACAAATTATAATTCCGGTTCCGGAATCGAAATAATTTATCAACTGTTCGATACACAATTAAATATGAAATCTGAACTTTTTTTTGGGAGTATTAATAATTCGTGATAGTAGAAACAAATGATTAGAAGAAATATTCTTAAAATCATTAAAAAAATAATTCAGACAAATTTACCATAACTATCCATTAATGTTCAAATAAAATCACAGCACGAGTTCGCTTAATTATTCAATGTGAAAAATTGTTCAAATAAAATATCACTAAAGTAAAATTCCACATATAACAATTCCACAAATGCTTTAATTTTTATTTTGATTCTTGGAATTAAGTGCCACGTATCTTCTCGCACTGGTATTGTGAAGGAAATTTCAGAGATATCCCAATATCTTTAAACATTTTCTTGATAAAGTTAGCTGCAGCATCTCTGTAAGTGCAGAAGAAGATAAGCTTGCTCTTAAGTTTGAAACAAAAAGGTACGTCTTGAACTGTTCCTAAATAAATCAAATCTGGAGAAAATCAGAATGATTCGGGCCTAAAGTTAATTATTTTGGTCACGGAATTTTGAGGATTGATGTATCTCATCTCAAAAGGGACAAAAACGAATATTAAAGCAAGCGTTATATATTTTTCACTTTAATTCTATTGAGAATTAAGTAGGTAGTGCATCAAATCATTTGGGATACCAGAATGGTGTTTGAAACTTATATTGCTTTCTAAAACATTCAACTGCTACCTAAACTTATATGTTCCTACTGAATAAAAGAATCTTGAGTGCAAGGCTTTAAAATATCATCAGTATATGAAATCGATTCAATTGCGTAGTTTTAATAAAACAGAGTGAGGAAATTATCACAGCTGAATCAACGGCAAATTATAGATGCTTTTATATATGATTAAAATCTGAGTTGTTTCGTTGGACTTGGGACATCTTCAGGCTCATCACCGAAAGGAGAATGTTGCGAATAGCTGTTTGATAACGATTTTATAACTGGTGTATTAGCTTGAGGAGTCTCTATATTTGCACCATAATCCCCATAAGCTTGAGCAGTAACTCCGTCCTGCTTTGCGAGATAAGATAGACTTTCTTGATTGTAAGGCATATTAATCACATCAGAGTCTCCTCTTGCTGGTTGTGAGTTCACCCGGATTTGTTTGATTCCTTCTAAGACTGATACCTGATTGTTTACTGCAGCTCTTGTGAATTTCAAGTCTGCAAACTGGTCATATGAACCAGAAATGCTAAAATCTGTTTCATAATTGTCAGCAATCTCTGGCTTTGGCTGCGCGAACTTGTCTCTTGTATTTGAGATCGTAACATGTGATTCATTTGTTAAGATTCTCTGCGGTTCATTGAAAGCTGAAACCATCGATGGGTTGTTCGTCCACAAAGGCAGCCGTTGGCTCTGTGATTCAGCATTATTGTCTGCTGAAATGTCGTGAATGATTCTGCTACTGTGCTCTGTTTGCTGGTTCTGCACAGAACGACTGCTCTGACTTTCATTATCATCTTGCTTTTTCACATATTGGTAAATGGATATTTCTTTTCTTTCAGAAGGAATGATCTCGTTTTCATAGAGCACGCTGTGCTTGTTTCCAGAAAATTCAGATTGAGCGGGGTTGAAGGACTGTCTATTCTCAATTCTTGATGCGTTTCGTTGATCGTAGTTCTAGTCATTTAGTGAGAAAAATTCTCCTCAATAACAAGATGTCAGGTACCTCAAGTTGGAGAGTATACAATCCACTTCGGTCGACGAGACTGTTATCCAAACTTTGGAATTGAGATTTTCTCTATTGAAATTTAGTAAATTGAGGACTTTGCTAAGAAAATGATTACCTCTTCGTCTTCTTGGAGCAGTTTCTTTCTGTTCTGATGGATTTCTTGATTTAACTTCAGAATCTCTGAATTCAATTTATCGAGTTCGTCTGTATCTACTATCTATAACAGCGTGCAGAAGTTAGCTCGCGCTCTGGCATAAATATTACCTTTAAGCTCTTATTAGGATTGATGTTTTCTTTCTGATGGATTGTCTGTCCTCCAGCGGCACTAGCGAAGAATGATTGACGTACTTATCTAAGAAATTACAATCTTGGATAATTAGCATCAAGGTATTGATTTGCTATTGCGATCTGCTGTTTCAGCAAATTATCTGCCTCAGCTACGGTTCCGAGCCTATTTAGAATGCAATGTTATTTTGGGTCGTTCTCAAGGGAAAAGCACTACACTTTCCTGAAAGCGGTAACCACCTTCTGTTTTTCTTGCAAGAAAACACCGTTTCTTCTTTCGTATGCATCTCTAATCAGGTGTTCAGATGATGAGATTTGTATCTGAGAAAACCACTTACTTTTTTGATTCCAAGAGTGTCATTTCTTTCTTCACAGCCCTTTGGTAATAGTTTAGGATTAAAAGATCGGAATGAGAGGATGCTAATACTCAACAAAGTATTCTTTAGATTTAGAAAAGTTTTCTGACCTCTCTTTTATTCTGTCATCAATTTCAGTCCTTTTACGCTTGCTTTGTAAGAAAGTGAGATGTGAAGTTTAGAAAGCAAATACAATTCCTCAAGTTTGTTTAGTAATATCTCGTCCATCGTTGAAAGTCTTCCTCAGCTGCCAAATTAACGAATTTGAATATTTTAACTATCCAATACGTAGGAGTTTAATTTAAAAAATTCGTTAAGAGCTGTATGTGAATTTTTACTAACGTTAAGGATAATACATAAAGCTAAACTTCAGCTCACTTTCTCCCTTTAGCTCTCAAACTAATAATGATATGATACTCTAAAGCATCAAGATCCTTTCTGTTGAAGCATCATTGAACAAACTTCCATCCTCAATTTTTCACGGATTCATCAATCCCACATCCAGCATTATCAGTAGTGCTCTCAATGGCAAGTTCCTATTGTTGGCATCTGAAATAAATCATAATAAAAACGACTTAGCCAACCAAGTTCTTAACCAAATTGAAATTATTTTCGATTCAATTTCTTATAGTGGAATCAAAAGCGCTCAGATTTATGCTCTTTATAGAACGAATAATATGCTGCTCCCTCAAATTAAGAAGAGAGCAAAGTTTACGCTTTTTTTATGAACTCGTTTCTAATATTTTATTTATAGTTCTCTTACAGACAGCTAAGAGACGGGAGTGGAGAGATTACCAGTCGAGGAATGGATCTTCCGATGGTTTTATTGCAGGGCTCAGTGTGTCAGAGTCAGGATAGCTTTGGAATTGATCACCAGGAGTCCTAAAGAGGAAAATTGTTAGTTTTTTTGTTAATTATAATTATTTGATTACTTAATCATTGGTTTGTAAGGAGCAGGAATCTTTTTCGCCAACAACGCATCCCAATCGATATTTTTAAACCATCGATGATCTTTGATGTCTTTGAACCCTTTTTTCAAAAAGACATGACAAATGTTGATGAGTCCTTTCACTGAAAAAAGCATTACCGTTTTTCAAGTTTCCATAACGTTTCGAAAGGTCAGCAACTAATAGATGCTTGACAATACTTTTAGCATCTCTGATATGGTAGATAGAGATCAAAAATTGAATCCCAGTAAAATCAAATTTACCTGTCGAAGTTCTTTGGGAACTTAATCTTTCCTTTCAGGATCTTTTGATAGATTGCCATTGGATCCTCATCGGAAAATGGATCAATACCAGCGTTCATTTCGTAAATTAGAATGCCCAATGTCCACCAGTCCACTGGCTTTCCGTGACCTTTGTTAGATAATCTCTTTGAGCTCGATGTCCGAAATTATGTCAACTGTACCTTTATTTAAAAGAATTTCTGGAGCCAGATATTCCGGAGTGCCACAAAGTGTATAGGTTCTTCCTTCAACAATCTTAGCAAAGCCGAAATCAGTCAACTTTAAGTATCCGTCCTCGTGGATGAGAAGATTTTCAGGCTTAAGATCTCTTTTACATTGCGATTTAAGCTTTTTGAGAGTCCATTTGATTTTTACCTGTAAATGATATTCTTCGAGTGAAGATAATCAAACATCGCTCCGACCTGAGCAGCATAAAAACTAATTATCATCATTGTCATCGAATTTTCAACAACTAGTAAATGGTATTACGCTGCATGGGGTGAGTCAAGTCTCCCGACACCTCGAAGGTAGGTGAATAACTCTCCTCCTGCGATAAATTCAATCACGAGGTAAAGGTATCTTTCATCTTGAGCGTAACCTTCCATTCCGACCTACACCCAGTAAGTATTTCTTTTGCATTGGATGATATATTTACTATGAAAGGGTGCGATACACTTGCTAAGATTGATGTCTCTGAGACGACGTGGTCAACTTGCTTGAGCTTGATAATCTCTGCTTTCTTGAGAGCTTTCAGCGCATAGTGCTTGCTATTGATCTTTGACTTTATCAGTCTGACTCTACCGAATGACCCTATAGAGAGCAGAGGACGCTCATCAGGCTGGGATAGTGAAAGGATGCTTGCCTGTTCCGAGAGTTTGCATAATCGTGTAGTCAGTAAGTTTGATTTTCTTGGCGACTTTTGGCTTATCCATGATCTTCTCCTCTGGCTCTTATGTTAGGTTTTTAAGACAACTCTTATAATTTTAGTTTGAGCGATAAAATCTCGTTAAAATCTTTATTCAAAGTTCATCGACTCACCCAGTTTGAGAACAGAGCTTCTTTAGATACCATAGTAAATGTTCTTTTCTTTAATATTTGTGATTTTCGAAGATAGTTTAAAGTAATCTGTCTGTTTCGATACTCAATTGCGTAATTATTACTCTCTCTCATCATTTTGCTACATAAATTTGTATGCTGAACTCTTCTCTTTTTTTTTTATGAATAGATAAAGAAACTCAACAGTATTACTACTATTTAGTCATTGACAAATATTTAGTTTTTTAACAACTCTCTCGTCCAAATTCAAAACAAATAAGATGAGTCGTCCTTTATTTTCAGCAAATGCTCCATTATCGTCTCACCTTCTATGGGTATTTTTTGAGAGAAATGACTTTGTATTTCTTCAACTCTGGCTTGACTTCAAGATCTGAAAGTTCAAAAATGAAGGCTGTGGCTGCGACTTCAGCTCCAGCCAGTTCGATAAGTTGGATAGCAGCAACAGCTGTTCCTCCGGTCGCCAATAAATCATCGACAATGACAGCTTTATTGCCTCTGCCAATCGTGGCTGTATCAAGCTCAAAAACGTCTGAGCCATACTCTTTCTTGTATTCCACTGTGACCTTGTCCGTTGGAAGGTCTCCTTTCTTTCGGATGACAATAAAGGATTTACCCGTCAAATAAGCCAAAGCGCTTCCTATGACGAACCCTCGAGATTCCAAACCAACAATGCAATCATAGTCAATTCCTTCAAGAGCTGCTGCAAGGTCATCAATATGTTTCTTGAAAGCCACAGGGTCTTTCCAGAGGGTCGTTATGTCGAGAAAGTCAATACCCTTCTTAGGGTAGTCCTTGACTATGCGAACATCATAGATCGAATCTGCCATCTTTCAGCAATAAATAATTTATATATAAGTGCTCTAAGCTTCAAATGAGTATATAAGCTAAATACATTGATCGGATTTTATCAACGCACAATTTTTTTTTTGAGAACCTCTCCACAGGCTGATCAAAATTCTTAAAATATTTATCAGAATTAATTATCTTTGGGAACAGAAGGGCCCCCTCCTTTTTTTAAATTCTCGATAAAATAAGAGCTTGCTGCCTCTCAATTCAGTCGGGGTGGCGGTTCTTTGATGATGGCTCATCTGATGTTATTTGGATTTCCCTTCTGCTAAGATTAATTGCTGCTTTTAATAATTTTAGAACTAATTCTTCATTCCATTACGTTCAAGAGATATCTCGTTTAAGGTTCGCCTACGTACTTAGATTAGCAGCCAGGCGTGACAAGTTTTCCAAGGCTGCCTTGAGGTTTATCAAGAGAATGTAATTGCCTGGATGGATAGAAGGGAATTTCCCAATAGGCATTTTCTTTCTTCCATATGTCATGCTCTTTCGCTGGTGAAAAGAAAGTTGCTCTAAAATAATCTTTGTTGGAAAGATTCTTCTGAGACTACTAGGGTGATGTTGGAGAAACTATATTTTCTCTGCTTCTTAAATTATCTCACAATGGCCTGAAGCAGTCTTCCAATCGCATAATCAGTATCGATCCGATCAATCATTCTTATTCTCTAAAAGCAGTACTCGGTTCAAGATACTCTTATAATCAGCCAAATATTGAAAATATCGGACTTTTAACTGATTTAGTTTTGTATCAAAGCGTGAATTCAAATTCTGTCTCAAAGGCAGCTGTCCTGTCCGACGGGTTTCTTTCATATATGATTGAGACACAATATTTGATCTCGCTGTTCTGAAAATCGCCTCTTACTATCCCACTATATTGTAAATTCTAAGGTTGTTAGCTAACAGCCAAATTATTAGTATCAATCCTTGAAAGACAAAAGGTGCCTTCTCCTCTTAACACTGCGGTAGCATTTAATACTAGTTTTTTCGAAAAAGCTGCTTTGCCTTTATGTGTAAGTTTGATTCTAATTTTGTTTTGAGGTTATAAATTTACATTTCAATTTGGCAGATAACAACCATTCCAAAATTAAAACTAAAACTTAAATAGTCAAGCAAACTCTATTAGCCTTATACTTTGCTCGAAACAATCTTTCTCTCAATGGCTAATCCTTCATGATGCTATAAAGATCAAATTACCTATGGACCTTATGATGCAAACACTCAGAATTCAAAATTTTATAAAGAAATATTTTGTGAGTACAGCACAGCTACAATGTAGTTAAGTTTCCGATTAATATCTCCTCTTGCCGGTGAGCCAAAACAATGATAACTTCAATTAAGTTTGAAATCAATGCAACCGACTTGTCCGCGCCAATTCAAATCATGAATATTTAATTTCACTAACGAACGCAAAATGTCTGTTTGAAATTTTAATTTGAATTAAAGCGGAAGGATCTTGGGCCTTTTTAATCTCATCCATCCCGATTAAACATTCATTTTTTGGCCTGAGAGTAAGAAAAATATTCCGAGATCTTCCTCAGCGCTGAAGTTTTTCATCAACACATACCTAATCACTCATGAAAAGAACACCACTGGGCGAAATAACTTCTTTCCTTGACAGAAGGTCCCTTGGCAAGGTGAATCTCCCGGCCACAGACAATCAACAACTCCATGGCAATGAATCTATCATATTTCAGCCCAAGGCTTTCATAGCTGATGAATATTCCAATAGCATTGGAGACATCAAATCATTTTGTGTGATAAAGCCAGTTGTAGAGTCACAAGCAACTCTATTGGATATGTCTTTTCAAAATAACAGTCCGCTCAGTATAGGCAAGCAGAGACGAAAAACAAAAGCTCTATTCCAATACAAGCAGAAGCAGTTTCACAAATCGAATTACAATCATACAATCAGAATGAAGAAACTAACTCCCAGGGAAAAAAGATCAAGCCATCTTCAGGATTGCCGAAGCACAAACCCATTTTTTGCAAAGCCGAGTTCTGCTCCTTTTGAAATATTCTGCGACAACAATATCACGAACCAAGAGAGTTTAGAAAAGAAAGCGAAAGAATTGGAATGCAAAAACTGCTTGGTTCAAAGTGTTGAAGCAGAGATCCAGCAAATCAACAAAAACGTTGTTAATATAACGAATTGTAAGCATGAATCGTCTCTTCAAATCGGTAGAATAATTGTCAACTTCGGCAATGATGACGCTTTTACATCTAAATCCAGCCTTCGAACATTACGAGTTATCCTTTAAAACTTATTAGTCTATCTAGAGATCCAATTCTGTAGAAGTAAGTGATTTCTTATTACTGTAAATGACCCTATGAATAATTGATATTTATCGAAGTAATTTAAGTTAAACATCTGTGTATTGAACAAATTTACCTCTCGATTCACTTGTCAAATATATTGTCTAAAGATAGTCAAAATTTTTTTTCTCCAAAAGAAAAACTGTCGTAATAAGGTTTCGATATATAAGGAATCATAAAAATAGCAAATCCCAGAGTAATTTTACTATGAGAACTTTTGTTGAACAACACGAAAGCAGGGAACTTTAACATAATTTAAATTGTTAATAAGAATTTAGTTAATAAGACTCAATTAGCCTTCTGATTCATATTGTTCATTTTAATTAAGAAATCAGTCACTGATGCTTGCATCTTCGCAATTTCTTGCATCCTTGACGTAATGGTCATTTGACGTTCCTTTAATTACAGTTTAGATACCTCGCTAATCGTGAAATAGCATATACCTTTAAAGAATCGCATTTCTTCTCCAGTTCAGGGATCGCAACAACCTCTTTTTTAATATCGTTAATATCATTTTCAAGTTTAACTTGTAGAATCTTGAGCATCTCGTCCACAGGGAGATTATAAGAGTTTGCTACTCTGTTATTAGGAAGATCAGTTATGTCAATCGTTCTATCTTTGTGGAGTTACTTAAAGTCATTTTTGAACACAGCAATATTTTTCTTCAGCTTGGTCAACCAAATAAACCTCTCAACAGTATTTGTGACGTTCTTGCTTCTTGCTGCTGCTCTGATCTTGAATAATGTTTTCACAACATTAGCCGCTTTGCCTCTGGCGTCATCATTGGCGTAGATTCTTTTTAACACAAAGAAAGCCTAATAGATCATTTAAGACTACATCTATCATTCACATATTACTTTTGATTCTTCAGGAGTAAATTCAGAAGCATTTGTCAAGGAAACGACCATCAAAGAGACCAAAAGCATTCCAATAATACAAGCAATGACGCCTAGATCGTCCATTTACACACGAATAAAGTCTGCTGTTACCGATAAATCTTCCTAAATGAGTAGAAGGGTAGCCATCACCATAGCCGACTGTTGTCATCGTGATGATGGTAACCCAGAAAGCGTTTGCGAGGTAATCAAAGTCCATTGGTGGTGTTCCGCTATTTGCAGTGAAAGATCTACCAGACCTCACTCAGAAAACTTGAAAATGCAACAAGTTTTACCTTTCAAACGTTCTCATAGCGAATCCAAGATAAATGACTGTGGCAGCCATAAAAATACCAAGCATGAGATAAGGCCTCTTTTTAAGTTCAGCTTTAATAGCGAATTTTATGTCGGCCTGCGACTTGTACTTCATGCTTGAGAAATTAAAGATGAGCTTTGAAATTTTCTTTCAATTTGGTCATACCAAACTCTTATTGCTTTATCGCTGGTCCAGCGAGAATATTGTCCATATAATCTAAGCACCAGATAGCTTTTGGCAAGCATAATAACACTTATGACTGCATTATAGCTGGAAATCTGTCAAATAAAAAGCAAAAGAAGAACTTCATACCTGTAAGAGTATTTGCCGTTGAGCATCGTGCCTGAGAATGTATAGTCGAAATAGGGAGGACAGCATATCGCACAGACTACCAACTCTAACACCATCTTCCAAAATAATCCAGCAGTTTTAATTGTATCTGGTTAAGAAATATTATTTGAGCCTGGTATGGATTAAGTTTACCCTCTTGTAATCTCAATTTCTTTATTTTCAGCAGTTTAAGCTTCCAATTGTAATGGAGGTAGACAAGAACACCTGTATTACATTATTACATGCTGCATGTGGATAGTAACCCATAAAAGTTTACATAAAAAGAACGTTAGCCCGATGATTATCACTCGAAGTACTGTTCCCGCCGTTGAGCTGACATTATGAGCTTTTATAACATTACCAAACTCATCATATTTCGTGGCGTAGAAATCCTCATTCTCAGCATAGCAAAAAATTGCAGAGAGGATAGCAAGTATGGCAGCCACTGTGTCACTTCGTCTCATATGCTTTTTTACTGCCATAATTTCACGATCTCTCTGACTTAGGCCGTCTCCGCGTTTTTCCTGCCTAGAGAAACGGTTCAGCATAAGTTCCAGATCTGTGAATTTCACGGTTTACTTATTCTTTTTTGAATTGATCAACTGCGAATTTCTTAGATCACCACCTCTGAAACCATCCGCGTTTTCTATTGAGGGGGTGCCATTGACAGAGTTTCTGATATGTAATTCTCTCGAAGGACGATGTGCTAAGTCTCTAGCAGGCCTGTCTTCTTCTCGACGAACCATAGCTATTGAAGAGTCGTCGAGATTGCTTGAATTTAACAGCCCATTGATGCTCGAATTTAGGCCATTTATGCCTGAATCATTGAGACTCGTAGAAGCCACCTTATACTTCGAAGTCATTTTGATTTATTTGCTCACTACTAAACGAATTCGATTCTTAATGAGTTACAATTTTAGATAAAATAAAAAATTGAACTTTGAATAATGATAGAATGAGCCTTGTTGCAATTGATACCATTCCTAAGTTTTACCCAAAAAACTTAGATATTCAGTGGCTGCTCGTTTATTTATCATTGAAAAGATATAGACACATGTTTATATTATCTGAGCAATTTAATATACATTATTTGTTTTGATATTCAATACATAAAAGCAGTATTCAAAGTTTATGGATTTTCATTACTTCTATCATTAGTTCCTGCTGATTGCAGACGACATCTGCAAGTCTTGTTAAAATACGAGAATTTATCTCTTTGATATTCGTTTTTTCCTGAACACAAGCGGAAGAAAGTTTCTCAAAGAATTGAATCAATTCTTCCAGCGTGCTCGCATATTTCCCTTCATCTAGACCCTTAAAATGAGGCAAACTGCGGTAGTATGTTTTTGTTAAGGTTTCCAACTTATCCATTCGTTCTTTCGCCTGCTGCAATTTCAGTTTATCTTCTCTCTCGGCTCCCAATTTCAGTAATTTAGTCATACCAAATCCATACTCTTCCGTCAGAAGCTGTAAAATCAGACGCACAGATCTCACAAAGCGCTCTTTTAGGTCCTTGCGCTTCACTCGTGTTTCTTTTGCTTGGTCAGAGGTCCGGCGGTATTCTGTTTTTTTTGAAGAGGCTCCGACTTCGACAATTTCGTCTTCTTCTTGGTGAGTTATTCGGCTTGTAGAGCAATCGTCATCTTGTCTCATAGAGTAATCGATATTCTCTAGAACCTGGCTGTTGTTGTGTATGATGCTGAGGCTCTGATTGTTCACAATATCAGAGGCTTTAGACGAACGATGGCTGATGTCATTGAAGATGCAATTTTCTTGTCGTTCTGACTTTGTTGATACTGGTGATTCAACACTTGCTTTTGGGGAGTTTTCCATTGTTTTTATGTTATATCTGAGATTTTCCGATTTGAAAGAGGATTTTGTTGATTTGCTGAGCTTTGCTCTCACGGTCGCAAGTAAATCGGTCAGGTCTTGTGAGGAACTCTCAAAGAGATTGCTTATCTCGTTTCGGAAGGCTTCGTATGACTTTATTTCCTTTTTGAGTTGCTCATTTTCTGTTAAAACAACTGATTTTTCCTTTTTAAGCTCTTGGATCTCAGCTTGCATCAAGCGGACTTGGTGGCATAGTTTCTCGAGGTCTTGCGAAGTTGAAAAGTAGGTTGAAAGATCAGCTTCGCTTTCGTGACGTCTACTTGTGTTGAGACTTGTTTCTGAAGTTACTGATTCATTGTCTGGGTGGTCCATCAGAAGAAGAGCGCCAAACTTTTTGATCTTTTCTTCTTGGCCTCTTGTGCTAGCGAATTTTGAGAGTCCATGGTCGTAAGTTTTTGAAGAGTTTCCTCTGCTATGCATTTTCAAGGTTGATATGAATAATTGGATAATTGAATTTTGCTAACTTTCACCGGCTTTATGTATCAGTAAGATTTTAACAAATGCCGCGAATTTTTTAACTGAACGTTAAATAAATTACGAACGAAACTTAATCGAACCGGATAATTTATTCAAGTCTCTTTAGATAATCAATTTATATTCTCTTTTTTTTCAGCACATTTACTGCGAAATACGAATATTGAGGATTTGCTGTCTTCAAGGCTGCGTGCTCTGAGACAAATGAAGAAAAGAATTAAATTTTGATGAGAATTGCTACTTATTTCTTGATTTTAGAGAAAGATAATTATATGATAGGAACCAACAAAAAAACCAAAAAAACGAACATCAGACTTTGTAGGTATCTAACAGATCTGAAACTGCATGGTATATAGAATAAAACGATTTTCATCACGGTTTGCTAATAATGAGGTGGTCTATAGACGATATCAATAGGCATTGATTGAGCGAATTGTCTTTTACCAGTTTATTATTTAATTTTATAGATCAGAAAGTTTTAACACATGAGCAAGCTAATACTACTTTGTTGCACACTCTTCATTCTCATCACTTTCTCCATCATTTTCATAGTTCTGGACCTCTTTTCTACTGCGTTGCTTGAAAATCTCCCTTTTGGATGGGCCGTGTCAGGAGTAATCCAGAATCTCGCGCCTCTTATCATATTCATTCCTTTCATAATATTAATGACCAAATTTAATGTACTGCGTCACCTCGAGCAGATAGAAGAATCAAGAAAGTGAGGATCATACTATCGATTAAGCAATTCTCGGGGTTAGAAGAACTTATGGAATTGTTGTGCTATTATTGCTATTCCATGCTTCGGTTATTTTCTTCACTTCCTTGGTGTCATTTTTCCGAGACTCTTTCACTCAAAGAATTGCAATCTGCTACTCTCTTTCTATATGTTCTTCGCATATGATCGGTTTCGAAGGAATTAGAACACGAATAGATGAACCACAAGACTTCCCTAATGTTGTTTTATTGGGTGCTGCGTTTTATTTGGGTTCGATATATATTTGGTAATCAATTTCGTTCATAATAGAGTAAAAAGTAATTTCGAATTAGCTGTACATTATTCTGGGCAATTGACATTGCACCATATTTTCATACCAAAAACTTTGTAATATTGTAATGGAATCTCAGACTAGCCTAGTCAGTATAATAGTATCTCCTCGTGAAAATATATTTTACTATTTTTCTTACGAAAACTTTCTGTTCCAATATAGTCTGACTGGAATCAACTGAGAAAAAATGATTTAATTATCATTACACGATCGGTTATTCCAGCAGAAAGACTTAAATATGAACAGTCCTTTACTGCTTTGGTGCATCTTAGGTTCTGCCACCGTCGCACTCGGCTCTGGTCGTCTATTGGAGATTTTAGCCTCTACTGGAGATTTTAGCCTCTACGGTATAATAATATCATACCAGTTGCAATATTCATGCCGGCAATGATTTCCATGGACTTATTTGATGTGATGGGCAAATTTGATATGGCAAAGGCCCATGAAGGTCATGATCAGCAACTTGACCAAACGATAAGGACCTTCGGACTTTTTTGCTATTTTCGATATCCTACTCTGCAGTTATCATCTTTACATGCTCAGTCCGCTTGCTCTCTGTTCATTGCAAATTTTGGGACCCAAGGCCTTTAGAAGAGTGCCGCAAGACAGCCGATTTTTTTTTTTTTGGTGGCGCTGTATATTATTTAGGTTCAACTTATTTGTAAATTCACCACTTCATTTTCTCAATAAACAAAAAAACACAATTTCTAGTCCATTGGACTCAGGTTCAATAATTGTAATTGGAGTGGTGGTTCTGATAGTGTGACTGAATTCTGAAATTCATAATATTTTGTCTGTGTTTGATATCACTTGGATAAATTCCTTAGGGGATGATGATTTCTTTGAATAAAAATCTTTTTGTCACAAAGGATCTGAATTGTAACTTGATAAGGCAGAAAACCCCAGAAAGAGCAAACACATTATTAGATAGTGCTTCCAAAACAACAAAATTTCTGAACCTGAGAAGCAATTTTTTCTTGCAAATTACCAGGATCCTCGAGTGCTAAGGTCTCACCTCATGAAATTACTTCAGATTAGTGGAGATAACTTTTATTCAATATCATGTGTAAATGAAGGATTCTCAGAAAACCAGGAAGAAAGTCAGAATCAGATCAATTAGATGTTGTGAGTGCCTATTATAATAAATAAATATGCAAGATTTATAAGTGTCAGTGGTGCAGTTACAGAAAAGAACGACTTCATTGGTGGCGAGTTGCCAATGATTGAGTTTAATTAAAATCGATATTAAAAAATAAAACAAATCAGACATTCAAATCAATAGGAAAGAGATATAAATGCGAAATCCATTGCAAGCCTGCTGCTGTTGTTTCTTTTTCATTTTGGCGATCTCACTCTTCTGGTTCTCAGGTACAATACTCTTAATTGGCTCGGGTATATTCTCTTTAATTGGAAGCATCTTCTCTCTAATCGGACGTGTGATCTTTTCTCAATGGATGTGGGCTGTTCTCGTGTTTATTTGGAATATCGTTCTCTACGGCATAATTCAAAATGTGGCCCTGCCTTATATCACCTTTTACCCTTGTTGGTTTTATATATCCAAGAAGACTGACGAAATTGAACGGATGAAAGAATTAGAAGGATACGATAAACAACTTGATAGAGCCATAAAGAGAACTCGAGAACTTTACATCATAATCATGCAAATAATCCTATACCACGCTATTCTCATTGCACTTCAATACTTTATACCTTTCATTCGAGATTCATACATTGAAAGAATTGGAACATGTATCTCACTCGCGTTCTCTGCTTTTAGTCTTCTGGGGTCTCAAAGGAACGCAGGAGGAGGTCGCCGTGATTTTATAGATTTGGCTAATCTAGCTTCATTAAGCGTTGTGTTTTATTTGGGTTATCTATATGTGTTATAACCATAACTTTTATGCATATTTCCACCCAGATAATGGTTAGAATTGCTTGAGAATTCTTGCATCTTAAATCGACGAAATTATCACATATAATGAATGCTCTTTGATTCATTTTGTTAGTTTATAAATCTTTCTTTTTGATCAATAGCAGCTGAGAGGAAACATCGGGTAAAAGTGTGTTGAGATGTTATTTGAGATAATATTTGGAGAAATATTTCATCCCAACAAATGAGGCTGAGAGATCAGGAAGTTAAGAATTCATAAGAATCAAATGAGTGAGGCGAAAACTATTGTGTAAATATTATTTCGCAGGAGAGTAAGGGAAGTTGCCAAATAACCGTTCCTCAAACACAGCGTAAAAAACAAGAAAGTAAGTAAAAGTGCATAACACATTAACCTACTTTCTCAGAAAGGGTGCTGCAGTAAGGGTAGTTGTCAGAAAAATGTCAGAACTTAGTGAAAGAAAGAAGGTAGAACTAGACCATGCAACTCAACAAATGAAAACTTTTACGGTTTCGGAACAACTCCAAACTTTAACTGTTGACAATGCCTATTTGCGTTTATAACAGAAACATTCTATCCAGTTTCCAGATTTAGAGTTCATGCTTGCATATTTTATTGGTGATTGCAAAATAATATTGCCTTCTGAATAAGTTTGATTTTTAAGATGGATATTTTAATCATTAGTTTCTGCTCAACAAAAGATAAGGTACGATATTATGAAATTTTTTGTATAGAAGTTGTTCTGAAAACTGCAACATCAACTGGAATTATCGATTTTACACAAATTTAAAAGTGTTTTTTGTGATCACGAATGATGAGAGATGAGGTCTAGAATTGAAACACAACATCTTCTTCTTGCATGAATGCAGATTTATCTATTATGCTAATTTTTATTACTAATCGTAGCCTTGTGTCATGAAACATATCCTTTTCAGTGAGTACCAGTGATAGAAATGCTCTATGCTATTGGAGTTCTGAAAGGGATCAGAGAAAACCTCGGAAACTAACAGTGCTCATTTGCAATAAGATCAGGAAGCTCTTTCTGAAATGTGAGAATCGTGTTCTGGAGGATACCAACGACTCAACTTCTGAACAGAATCACGTGTGAAATTAATGAATGTTAAATATAAAGCGCTACTCAATAAAATCTAAACAAAAAAAAAAGATAGAGAAACATCAATGAGTTGTGGCTGCTGCTGTTGCCTCCTTATCATTGCAATCCCACTTATCTGGTTTTCAGGGACATTTGGTCTGATTTCAGGGTTGTTTTCAGGGTTATACTCCATAATCTCCGGTATCTTTTCAATTGCATTCTCTTTCATCGGTCATGTGATCTTTTCTCAGTGGATTTGGACTATACTCGTGTTTATTTGGAATATTATTCTCTACGGCCTCATTCAAAATGTGGCCCTACCTTTAGCCATCTTTGCTCCCTATGGTTTCTTTTTAATGAAGGCAGTTGATCAGCTTGACAGAGCAAAAGGTCAAGAGGGATACGACAAGCAACTTGACAAAGCCATAAGCAGAACTAAAAAAATTTATCTCATCTTCCTCGCAATAGTTGCTTTTCATGCCGTAGTGTTTGCGCTTGGATATTACATATCTTTCATTCGAGATTCCTATGTGCAAAGCATCGCAGCATGTCTCTCACTCTCGTTCTCTGCCATCAACATTTTGGGAGTCAAAGGAAGACGATCTCGAACTGATGAAATACAGGACATAGCTAACTTTATTGCTCTATCTTGCGTGTTTTATTTCAGTTATGTCTATATTTTGTAAGAAGTAATTCCACGCATATTCTCATAGTAATGAAAATCACTATTCATTGTAAAAGAGTGCATTATTTGACGATTCGTGATATTTCTGCTAACATAAGTAAAAAGGAACGAAATGACCTTATATAATAAACCAATGATTCCTAATTTAAATTCTTCTCTTCCCTCACTGAATAAAATGAAAAACCCCCTCTGATAAATATGACTTTCAGATTTGTGGGAGATCAGCCGCTCTTAGGATTAGTCATTCTGGCAGATTAAATGAAATTAGATCTCATTAAAATTAAAACATAAAATTCGACAAGCTCAACAGAAAAGAGAGATAGATGCGAAGAGGTCCATACTTTTCCTGTGGTTGTTGCTGCTGCTCTTGCCTATTAGTTCTCCTTCTTATTTTTGGCACAGCCCCAATTTTCTCTGGAGTAGAAGTTGCAATCTCCATACTCTCTATTGGATGGGTGTGGTCGATATTAGCGTTTGTCGGGAATTTCATTCTCTATGGAATTATCCAAAATTTCCTCTTACCCTATGTCATGTTCTATCCTTTTGGGATACTCATCAAGTACACAATCACTGAACTCGAAAAAATAAAGGATCAAGAAGTGTATGATAAGCAGCTTCACAATGCAATTATCAGAACTCGAAAGATTTATTACATGATGTTGCTGACAGTGACATTTCATGGTGTACTTATCGCTCTTGAATACAAGGTAGCTTTTATTCGAGACAGTTACACCGTAAGGATAGGAAATTGCCTCTCACTTGCTTACTCTTCGATAAACCTGCTGGGAATCAAACATCCTCCCACAAATATCAATGGGATCCAAAATGTGGCTAATTTCACTGGGTTGAGCTTTGTGTTTTATTTGAGTTACTCATATCTATTCTAAATTATTGAAGTAACTGAATTGCACAATCCATTGCACTTTGGAGACCTCAGAGGTGTTTCGTATTTACATATTTTTTAATCTAGATATCTTTTAGGAACGTATTTGGGTCTTATCCAATACTGTTATATTTTATAGAGACCAAGTCGTTGATAATAAGATACTATTAACAAATCTTTGATAGTCTTTACTCTGAGCCTCAATTTATCAGTAATAGTTGTCTAAATACCTTTTTTTTTAGAGTTAGATGATGCTTGAGTTTTCAATTACAATCATTATTTATTTTTTTATGTCGAACTTCCAATATCTATTGAAATGTTGCTTCTTTAGTTTGTTTGAAGCAACCGCAGCACTTCGTTTTTGAAACATTACATCAAGAACTTCAGCAAACTGAATCAGGAGTCGGCTTCTCTTTAAATTAGCTGTCGGTTTTTTTTTTTATTTTTTAAATCTAATCGAATAGAGTTAGCAGGTCAAGAAATAGGGGATTTGGAAACATAATAAATTTCAAACGGTTGCGACTCATTTCCAGATGGTGGTTATATGCACTACGTATGAAGCATACCTCTTCAAGCGGTTACTTTTTTTTTTCTCTCTCTCTTCTGATTTCTCCTTAAAAAGAATAGATAAAGAATGGAAGACCTTAGTCAACACAGGAGAAAACTTCGCTTTTCTTGGTGATACATTCTGAGACCCATTTCTCAAGTTCCAGAGCGTTCGTCCTTATCTGTGTTCAGATCACCAGATTTAATTCGCTTAAACGCCTAAGAAGTAAAACAACTCAAGAGTCACAAATCGAATTAAAGGATTCCTAAGCCGATTCTAACGGATATAAATCCATACCTCCTGGTTGGACAATAATCATTTTGATAACAAAACAAAATCCTGAAAGACACTCCTACATTTCCTCTCCAATGAACAGTCCGAAACTTGCTGAATATATAGCATTCACTTCTGTGAGTGTTGTCTTTTACTGTGAAAATCAAGACGGCTCGTTTGAATTTCTCCTTACCACTACAGACAAAGGGGAAGAAGGGCAGCGCCCCACATACCAAGAAATTAGAGAGCCAATAATCGAAGCTGATGTTACTGGTATTATCACTGCGGCTCGAATCATGGTCCAGAAATTCAGAGGCTGCTTTTCGCAGAGTAATATTGAGAAACTCGCAAATGGAGAAAAATTAATTGAGAGCGACCTGCTTTCAGAGAGCTTGAATAACTATGAACTGTGGAACCACCCATTGTTTTTTGAAGCAATCCGTGTATTCCTCCAAAGTAACCATACCATGGAGTTGGAAGATGGAAGGTTAATTCTCTTCGTGAAACTTCCAAAATTTGATACTGAAGACTTGAATGAAAGTCTAAAAGACGTGAGTTTCAATTGGTTTTCAGATGATTCTCTGAAAGATTCAAAACAAACAGATTCGGAATTAAGCCAGCTCGCAAGCGAATACGACTTTGCTTCATTCATTGGCTCTTTATCACCGCTTGGAAGCGATGAAGGCCTTAAAAAAGATACTTTCATCATACTTTCCTGCAAGCCTGTTGATCGATCAACCGCTGTGGACCCTATGTACTTGCATTTCCCTGCGCTCTTCCAAGGTATTTTTAAACGATCTGGCGAGAAATGGATTCATTACAACGCGGCTAATGACGAATTCCCCACTGAAGAACAGATGAAGAGTGTCAGGGCTATCATCATACCAGGCAGCAGCTCATCCATATACGACAAACATGAAGGAATCGATAAACTCAAACACTGGATCAAAGATTTCGATGTGAAATATCCTAAAGTGAAAATGCTCGGAATCTGTTTTGGTGCTCAGGCAATTTGCGAGTCTTTGGGCGGCAAGGTAGACAAGATGGAACCTAGGAAAAGCGATCCTGACTACTATTTGGTTACATCTCAGGTATTAGAGCCCACTGATGACTTCTATAAGCTTCCTTACGTGAAGAAAGTGTTGCCAGACAAGTCAAAACGCCTCTGTGTTGTTGAAGCTCATGGAGACGAGATCAAGAAGCTTCCTCGAGGTTTTCGTAACCTTGTAAGTAGTAAGACTTGTAAAAATGAATTCATTGTGTCTGAGAGTGGGCGATACCTTGCGATCCAAGGACACCCAGAGTATTCAGCTGAGTTCATCGCAGGGAAGATGATAAGTGTCGATCTGACAACTGGCTCGAAAACGGAGGCCTCTAAAAAATTTGAAGCTGATAAACGTGATATATTAAAAACACGTTTCAAAGACCTTGTCACAAGCGATTCAATGAGGGGTATCTGTTACACCTTTTTGAAGCAATAACTCTGCATTCTCTCTTGGAATTTCTGTTTATAATGTCAAAAACTTATCTAAATTCTTATAACAAATTGTCGATGTATCCAACACTTTTTGATGTTATCTATTGAATATTCTCTAAATCAAGAATGAACAAAATTAAAAGAAATTTCATTTAATCATCCCTAAAATAATTAACAACGAGTGCTGGTTCGTTCTGTCGGATGGTTTGTGAAACAGCTGTATTGAAAGGCATATATATATTCGTGTTTTTTTTTTTGACGTATGTAGATGATTTAAATTCCTTTCGAGTTTGATACTAATGAAAAATAATAACAACTTTAAAATTATCTCTAAATATCTTTGTTTTTCTGATCTAAAGACTGACTTATTTCCTTCCAATCATCAACTTCATTTATTAATGACGCAGAGGTGAAGGCGACTGCGATCGTGACTCTCTTGTGAAATGTGTTCTATTTGGCTTATATGACTTTGTAACTAACGTTGGTTTGAAGCTTATCCCTTGCTCCTTGATAAGCTTCGACTCAAGTTCCTTCAGCTTCTTCTCTCTTTTCACTCTTTCATTATAAAGCCTATCGAAAGCGGGTGTATCCATCGCAGCAGGTGTTCTGAACTGACTGCTACCTGCCTCCAGAAACTGTTGATTCTGATCACTATCCGTGCTTCGCTTCCTCTTAAGAGCCATATCTGTGGCGCTTTGACTTCGAGACATCTGCCTTTCCCTCTTCTTCGCAGATTCGTGAATCGATTTATTCACAACGGAGTCCCTAGTAATCATCTCTTTTTCAAGTTCTTTACTCACAGCCTGCCTTTTCTTTGCTTCTTCATATAAACGCGAAAACGGATTCGAGCCTTTCTGCAGGAATTTGGAATTATAACTTTCCGTCATGCTCCGCGGCACAAAGGTATATGTCTCTGTTTCTTTCTCCATGTGCTCTGCCTCTTTCCTTGCAAGAGACCTTTTCCTTCTGTCTGCCTCAGAATACAGTCTCTCAACATGCTTTCCGAGTTCTTGTTTAAAAGCCTTTTTATTTTTTGTTGGACTGTGAACTTTAGGTTGGAATGTGTGACCACTCAATTCGTTATTATGTTTAACAAAGCGCTTGATCATAAGATTCCTTTCCTTGTCCTTCGCTTTCTGATAAAGCCTGTCAGCCGCTTGACTCTTCCTCACTTCGGGACTTCGAGTATCCTCGGTTTTGTAAGCACGACCTTGCGAGTAGCTTAAATTAGGACTGAAGGTTGCGCCTTTTAAAGCACGGTTATCAAAGCTGTGCTGTAAAAGACTCTCTTTGATTGGCTTTACTCTAGAGAGCCGATCAAATACTGGGGTTTGGAGGGTTTCGGACAGGTTATCTCGAGGTTTTTTAGTCTGGTTTATTTTAGGAGCGAAAGTGCAGTCACTGAGTTCTTGCAATCGATAGAGCTGCCATTTCAAGGCTTTAGTTTCGATCTGATTAAAATGATCTTCGTACAATTGGTCATATCTGTTTGCATTGCTTTGTGCATTCGCCGTACTTCTTTCGGCTTCAGGAGATTGCGACCTTCTTTTGTAAGGAGAATCTTCTTCGATGTTCTTAGCTGCTTGGTGAGTGCTATCGGACATCTTTTTCTCGAGTTTTGAGTACATTTCAAACAGTTTATTGATATTTCGATTAGAGGCAGTGTTGAACTGCTGCTGCTGAGGACTTCGTGTTTTAATTTCTCTAGAAACGTTTTGCTCTTTGCGCGAATTTGGTCTTTTGCTTTGAGGATGTTGAGGTTTTGCTGCTGGTATTGGTTTGCTGTAGCTCTGTTCTATCTCTCTGCTTTCACGTTGATCGGAAGACAGTAGTGGGTCATCAGAAGACTGGTTGACTTCAAAATGATTAACGCGGACACTTGTGTCATTATAAGCATCAGGAGAGAGAGTTTGGTGAGGATCTTGGTCCTGCTGTTGAGAGAAATTCATAGCTTTTTTGTGACTGCTGGGCTCGGAAGGATGATGGTTCTCTTTAGAGGAGACCCAGTTGGAGTAGAAGCGGTTTGAAAAATCATAATAGTCAGAGGCAGTTAGAAATTCGAGATATTTAGCGAGTTCGAAAATGAGTTCACGCTGTCCAAGGTTCGCAAAGTCGGATCTGAATTTCGCAGAAGCTGCTTCATCAAAGATACCTACTGCGTCGCAATAGTCAAAGAAGGCTGAGTTGTTGCTGCGATCAGTTTTAGTCATGTTTTAGACTGTTTAATTAAATTTATATCTTTTCTTAGTCGTGGAATCAGTTGCGCAAAGAAAGATAAACCTGATGAGTCTTACGAACGCCAAATATCTCCCAAAACTGCTGGCCATAGAATAGATCTCGGTTTCAGTCTGAAAAACTTCGAAATATTTTATGATTTTATAGCACACATTTCAGAATTCAATTGAATTCTTTGATTGGTCCCTGTGATTAGTTGCTATTCGAGGAATCAGTGCTAGCAGAATACGTGTTAGAGTATTTCAGTCTTATGCGAAATTGGAGATTATTGAACCACGCCAAACAACAGTATCAGTATCTCTGATATCTCTAAATTAGTGTTGTAAATTGGAGTGTTGATGCGATGTCAGCAAAACATTAAGCACAACCCCGAAGGACGTTAATAATGATCTTGTTACCCGTTGCATAACTGATCCCAAAGAATTAAAATTATTCCATGATGGCGATATCTCAAGAGACGCTCAATGAGTTAAACTCAGCTATGAATATTGATAACATTGTTATTTCACCTTGGAAAAAAAGTCACTACACAATCTTCATCCTAGGAAATTTCATTCATTCAGTCAAAAGAAGCCAAGTACATGTAAGTATCCATCTCCTGATTATATAGAAGTTAGAATAATTTTAAATCAGAATACTGTTAAATTATCCAAAGATAACGAATTCTTGCTAAAGTTTAAACTAAAGAATAAAGTTCAGCACACCTATGGTAACAGAATTTTCATAGCATCCTGTCTTTAAACAAGTTAGATGAGTTATAAAGGGAGATCGCTCAGTCCAAATAGACCAACTACTCAAAGCTCTGAAGGCGACTTTGAAGCCAAATTACTTGAATCAAAGCTAATGAGAAAAAAAGCTGAAGAAGACGCAAGGATGCTGGCGAATCGTGTGGCGTTACTTCAGTTAGAAGAGAAGAAAGCCCTGAAAAAAATTGAAGAGACCAGAAAAAAAGCGAGAGAAATACTCGAGCTGAAACAGAGAAACCTTGAGATTCAAAGACAGAAGGACGAAGTATACCTCGCTTGGCTACCTTTCTGTGAACCTATTAAATCTAGATTATGAGGAGGAAAAAAGAGGAAGAGATTCAAAAGGCCTTTCAAAACCAACAGCTAAGAAATCAAATGAAACAAAATCAAGAGAATACACGGAGTCGATTGATGTCGAGGCTCAAAGAAGATGTTAATGCTATCAAGCAGACAATTAAGGTTAGATCAACACTGATTTGCATGAATACATACATTTGTAATACAGGAAACGAAGCATCTCGCATATATAAATAAAGACGAAGAAATGGTGAAAAATGCACAGGCTGCTTTGAAGATACGCAGAAAAGAAAAAGAAATTGAAGAAAAAAAGAGAAAGCAAATGGTAAGAGAAAGGTTGCATTTCCTTTTAACAAGTTATCCTTATAGGAGGAGAGAAGGGAGCTCGCGCGAAGGAACTATGAAGAAAAGATAATGGCTGAGCGATCAATCAAAGAGAGTAAAGAAGTAAAATACAGCTTGGCTTTTGACATTATTCCTGACATTATTGTTAAGCTTGAAATTTCAAGGCTCGAGCAGCAGGAGATGGAATTGATAGAGAGACTACAAAATACACGGAATTTGCAGCAGCTTGCTTTTGAGGACCTTGAGAAGGCTCTAGCGACTTCACCTTCTAAACTTAGCATTTATTAAGTAATCTAGGAGCCAAGTATTCTTCCGCGGATTGAAGACTCAGCCTACTTTCTATATTCAATCTCAGATATGTTAATTTCCTTTAGATTTTCTTTGTTGGTTTAGTTCATAGAAGTTGAGACGCTTTCGTTCAGGAAGTTCCGAGTTGACGGTTGCTTTTTATTTCAACTAATCGGAAATGCATCTTGTATGAAATTATTCTTCAAATTATCAATATCTTAAACACCAAGGAATTAAATAAAACTTTTGAGGGTAATCATTCTTTGAAATACAGGTCTCAAGTGTCTTAATATCTATTCAATAAAGAAGTTATATTTAATTGAGTGATCACTTCTTAACTCAAAATTTCGGCAGAGACCAGAATAGCTTTGGAGAGTTGTAAAGCGAGTTCCAAAAAAAAAACCCATCATTTTCTCTGCTAACTGAAGTCACTTGCCCTTTATCTCTGTTCATTGCTGACGGTAAACAAATGACTCAATTTTGGATTTATTCTGCTAGTGCAAAGGAAGAAATTAAGAACAGCAGCTAATCCCTATACTTTCTGTTGTTAATAATCCTGCCCTCTTGAAAAAAAAAAAACTTGAACTAATTTTGGATAGAAGAAATAACTCTCGCACTTCTAACACTATTTGCCTGGTCGTCACTTGCGAACAATGACTTCAACATCGTCGAGCTCAAAACGAAGCAAAAGTACGTAAATTTCGAAGAGGTTCAAATACAATCAGAATTAAAGATCTTCGTGAATCAATAAAGTTCCTGAAGTTTAATTAGTTAAATTATTGTCCGAAATCGTCTTATTTCTCAGTAATAGGAATCAGCACTTTAACAAAATAAAATTAATTTCCGATCAATTCTTAAGAGTCTATGTTACCGAAAAACCATATTTTCAAATCCTCTTCTCCAGCCCTTGGAGAGTCATCAAAACTCAAAAGCAATGCACCAATCGTTAATTTTCCAGATAAATCCAAAACAACTGGTACTAACTTTCTCTTTGTATGATAAAATCTATATTGAAAAAATGAATATCCTTTCCTTAATAATTCCAACCTTCAGCCACCTGACTTAATCTTCAATAGAAGAGATAGAAGAAACAGCTTCAGCACATCAGACGCTATTAGCTTATTCCACTTATCAAAAAAATGATATCAAACTAATCAACCTCAAGTCTAAATTCCCTTATGCATACGGCAAAGGAGCTCAAACTACCGACGGTAATTGAAAAAGCTAATATCAATTATTTATGTGTTAGGGTGGTGGACACATGTGAAAGAAATTCAAAACACGAAGTTACTTGTCTCACTCAACCATGGCTTGGTGACAGCCAACTTGGAAATATTTGACACTTCCTTGGTTGGAGTAAATAAAATTTACTCTCTGGGAGAAATCTCTGGAGGACGTAAATAGTCTTCCATCATAATTATTATCCTAATAGCAAATCTTCTCGCATTCTAGCCACCAGAAATGGAGATGTGAGCTATAATTCTAGAAGAGGAATTCTTGGCGCAGTGCCCCTTACAGGAAAAGCGTCGTATCATCTCTGGAATATTGGGTATTCAGGACAAAAGACCCGCTATAGTGTGAAACTGCTAAAAAAAGCGAAGTGGCATACGCAGATTAGCGCTAAAACAAGTAATTTGTTGAGTGATGTTTCTGGCTAATAATCTCTTTACTAGATGTATATCTTGAAAATTTGATTACAAGCTTTGATTTCAACCCTGCTGGAGAGACTGCAGCAACCATCGACGGCTATGGCGTATGTTTAATCTCAGATATTAACACTGATAAATGCATTTATCATCTAAACCTTGTCAGCGAACATAGTAATTCAATTTCTCATCGTTGCTCTTCTTTTGATGCTGTTGCCATTTCTTTATTCTATTTGTTAATTTGCTGATAATCTCAATTTACTTTGCATTTGAAAGATGATTATAATCGCTGCAGATGGAGCACCAATATTGACGATCCCACAGTATACGTCAAGTATGATTGGAACAAACTTAACCACTTAAATGTTGAGAAGAAGACTTTTGGGTTTAGGACTCCAATTCAGCTGGATAATCATGAACGTAATTACAGCTAAATATTGTTTCTTCTTCTTCGTCTTGACGAAAGATAAATAATAATAACAATAAGAAAAAAGGAAAATGCATGGGGAACTAATGTTCATTCTGTTCCTTCAAAAGAACTTTACTTTAATTTCTTTCTTACCTCCTTTAGTTATCCTGTAATTATGATTGATGAATTGCTATAGACACTAGTATCTGGATGGATGTTTGCCCTTGCAACGGGAATCTGCTAGCAGTAGATACTGGCAACTTGAATATCAAGATATTTGACAAACGAGCTTGGAAGATCATCAATGCTTTTGAGAGTGTTCATGAAGGTAATTATTTAACTTTCGATTTTACAATAAAATTTGAATCAATCATTTGAAATAGGTTCTATCTACTGTGTGAGGTGGAATTCTAGCGGAGACATGCTTGCGAGCTGTTGTTCCGATGGGGAAGCAAAGGTGTTAGACTTCAAGACTGGCAAGGAGCTTTATAAGGGAAAGACTCAGGATTATTGTGAATTATTTATTTTTAATTTCACTCTTTTAATTGCTATTAGGCTCTGCGACTTCAATTTGCTTCATTTGAGAGAAGGATGAATGTCAAAGGAGAAAATGTCCAGGAAAAATTATGAGAGCTATTGTTATTATTAATCAAAAGAAATTGCTTGAATTCATTCGTAGTTACTTTCAAGTTTCTTTGTTTTCTTCTTTCAAGGACATATTTTATTTATTGACAAAAATAAAGAGACGGAATGAGAAAGGACTTTATCTGTCTTTTCCAAGGTTAAGGACTATTCCTGATATTCAACAAGAAAATTGTCCGTCCCTGTTGCTTGAATGAAATTAGTATTTACCGTTCGTAAAAACTTGCCTCACTTTCTCTGCGTCCCTTTAGTTCATTGAAACTACTTGCTAACGGCAAAACGAACCGAAAATCCCGCCAAATTGTTATGAGGAAGAAGATAATCATTGATATCCATGCTGTGTACTGATACTCAATTAAGAATATATCGTAAATATCACAAGAAGCCCCAAAAAACTCATATTCATTCTCTGAAATGTGAAGATGAAGCAATTTCTTAACGTAAACTATAATAAGAAATTTGCACTGTGAATGTGATTGGCAATAACCTTTTTGGAGCTTGTGGACTTGTGAAATATTCGTAGACGAATACTGCATAATTTATAATCGCGCTTAGCGAGCAAATATCCTTTTAATTCGAATTTCGAACGTTCTTGCATTAAAAAAAATATCAAGTATATGAGAGCACCATTACCCATAAGCTTGTGCTTATTGATATCGATTGGATTATTTGTTTGCCTTGAGCTCCAGGTAAGCACTCCAATAACAGTTTTAGCTTCCAACGCAAAAACCTCTAGTTTTAGAACCGTCGATTCGTTAGATATTCCAACCGAAGTTTTTTTAGATGCCAGGCCTGCCACTTCTCTCATGAATGATTCGTGTGAAAATCCGCTTCAGATTTTCGTTAACACATCGAATATCACGAAAATCAATGTCAGATACCTCAAAACGCCGAAAACTCAAAAGAAATCACGAATTTGTTCCTATCTTAATGGGCAACCGTCCTGCTGTGATCGCCAGACATATTCGGACCTCGAGAAGTTTCTTAAACTCTATAAAGATTCCGTGAAAAACCAATCAAGCACTGCTATTGTTTACCTCTACGAACTCTATGATTCATTTGCTGCGCTGCTTGACAAGACAAAAAATAGCAGAAATGAGGCAGTAGTTTATCCGATTATTCAGGCTGCACTCACGGACATCTCAGCTCGAATCAATGCGACCACTCTCGCGATGGATAAATGTGTGGATGGAATTAATCGATTCGGGTATGGGCTAGTTTGTGCTTCCTGTGAGCCTCATTCAGCTCGTTACTTCAAAGACGGAAAGTTTTTACTTTCTCAAGGGATATTAGCAAATCTATCTGAGGCGTGTTATCCATTAGCTCAAAACTTGGCATCGATGTCTATGGTGACGGAGCGATATACAGTTGCTCTGTTGAACATTATTGCGATGATATCAGGTGAGTCTGTTTTGGAAGACGTAAGAGCGCACATAGACAAATGTGATGAAGCGACGACATATGCAAGGATACCTGAGCCTCTTGAAAATATTATTCATAGCCGACTAAAAACTGAGCTCTTGAGGCAGTTCCTTGTGCAGCTAAAATCAGTCATTGTTTCTAAAGGAGAACCAACTGCATTGAATTGGCTGAAAGAGCATACTAAAACAGATTTTATCAAAGAACATGGTGATGAAGAATGGAAGGATCTTGTAATGAAACTGCTTGAAGGAGATGAACTTCGTGATGATAGGAGAAATAGATATGATGTTAATAATTTACTTGGGAATGTATACGCAAAATTGTTTGAAGTGTCAGTGAAAGAGGGAGTTTCTGGGAAAATAGAGCCACGCTTCCGCTTGGAGTATTGGCTTGAGAAATTAAATGCGCATCAGGCTGTTGAAGATATTTGGGTACCAACCTGTCTCATAGAAGGAAAAGCCCCAACGAAGATTGGCTTGATAAAGAATGATAGACTGTCCCTTTCTAATGAAACTTTTCAGAATGCGTTTAAACAAGAACTTCAGTTCGCACTTGCAGACGGCGATGACAGCTCAAATGCAGATGATGAGAGAAGAATCCTTCTCAGTGATCTTGAAGCCTTTGAAGAAGAGATACCAAGAGTAGACAAAAAGCCTGATGCCTCGCCAATTGGTATCGAAAAGGTTGAAGGAAATCGTACATTTAACGGTACATTGCCGATACAGCCTAAAGGCAATGTATCAAGACCCCTAGAACATGACAGAAAGTATGTTGGTGATATTAAAAACAGCAGTTCTCGACCAACAAAGTTTTTCAATTCGGAGAAATTTCGCAAAAATCTTGATATTTCTAGACAAATATATCATGCAAATTTTGAAGCATTACTAAGCAAGGACCCTCAAAGCATATCCCTTTGGAGTGACAAAGCGCGCTGGAAAGGACATCCAACTATGCACACCATAAAATTGCCGTTCCCAGCACTGTTTGCATCTAGTGTTATCCCTACAGAGAGAGGGGCTATTTCAGAAACAGGATCCTCTTCATCATCTTCTTCTGATCAGCAGTTAACTCTCCACAAAAACTGTCCAGAATTAACCGGAGCCACAGAGTGCTTTATTTGTTCTGAAAAAAATATGCGCTCAGAACTCTGTGCTAATAACGTTTTCAAAGGATTTCCTCAGCAAGCAAGCTTCTTAGGGCCTATAATACCAGCTGAGCTTATTTATAGAGACTCTGGGAAGGAATTCGTTCGAAATTTTGCTTTCGAAGACGCCAAAGCGGAAGCTGCTATCAGTCGGATAATACAACAGCGTGGGCTATCGTTTGAAGAAAAGAAGGCGTTTTATGAAGAGCTTGAGCACGCAGTCATAATGGGTCTCTCTGCTCATACAAAATACTACTTGCAGAGTGAAGATATTGTTTTAAAAGATTTGAGTAAAGAAGTCAAAGCATATATTAACTCAGTTGGAGATATCTTCAGAACTCTTATGGCATCGGTTGACACTCAGAATCGCTACGTCTTCAATTACGAGCTTGATTTTACTGAAAAAGAGATCCACCTTTGCATTGACCAAAGCTTTTGCTGGAACCTCTACAATGGAAAATTAGTTTCAAATGAGGACGAGCTCCTTAAATCAAAGGAAGAATTTGCTCGAAGTGATGAAATATCACTGCAGGTGACTCCTACTGTCAGCGAAAGCGCCCTCTATGATTACTACTGCACCAACTCAAGTTGCTTTATTTGTGTCTTGGGAAATTGTTTTGCCGACCCTACAAAGAACTTGAAAAGTAAAGGCCGAATCCTTCACTCGACTGAAAGCAAGAATGATAAAATCTTAGCAGATAGAAGCTATACTTCACTGCTCGACTTGGAAAATGCTCAGCTTACACATCGATCATACTGCGATTGTACTCAATGCTATAGTTGCTGGAGCTACAGCCAACAGGAGAAATGTCAGAAGATTCTGTATCAAAGAAGTCTGCCGCAATATTGCACAAAAGCGGTTGCTAGATTAAATATTCGCCTTCAGGAGGATCTAAAAGAATATAGAAATAATGAGATTCGCCATGAACTTGACACACGATTTGACTCCACCTGCGATAATGTCGCATGCAACTTTTGCTGGTTAGCCGGCAAAGAGAAGAGTTGTAAAGCGACTTTCCATCCTGATGTGATCTCTGTGCTAAATCAGGCTTCGAGCCAACTGCGGCAGAAAACAGCAGAAGAGCCAAAATATATTCTAAGCTGTTACCTTCCCAAAGTGGATGTTTCTAAAGAAGCTTTGAATGCATGTGCTGATGAAGTTGCGTTTAGAGCGAGCTGGAATTTTAAGGTGGAGAATTTTCTCAATGGAGAAGAAAGCTATCGCTGTATGAGCTTATGGAACCAGCAGGAATGCTTAAAAGCTGATCGTAGCATGCCTCAAAACAAAAAATTCGATCGACTCTCTTCTCATCATCATATCCTTTATAACTATTGCAAGGACCCCCAATCGCACACAAGTGAGTTGGCATTCTTGCGTAAACAGTACTCATACTCGGTTTCATGTACAGAAGGTTCTTGTCAACTTTGTCAATGGCTTGGTGGTAAATACCAAAAACTTTGTCACAACATGGATATCTCGTTGGATGTTAAAAGTCAGCTGAAGAGTGAAGCTAGAGGAATTGATGACCTGTGCAAATATGTCAATACGACTCTTCATCAAGCAGGAGAAAACTATGAATATTGCAACTGCAACGGTTGCTATATTTGCGAGACCAAGGATGGCGTCGTACAATGCAAACTTGATGATTATTCAGGCCGAAAGCCATCGAAATCTGAATGTTCTTCAGGTGCGAAAAAGGATTTGATATTGAATAACGAGGTGAGGGATATGCGAGAGTTCTGCGCACATGTTGCTTCGCTTGGGCCTAATGCTTTTAATGGGTATAGTATCCAATTAGAGCGTTCTTGTAGCAAGAAGTCAGGCTGTAAAGTTTGTATGATCCTGAATGAAGAACAGAAATGCTATAAAGACACCTCGGAATCGTCTGATTCTCATGAGGAAAAACATAATTCCACAGAGAAAGTGATTTCGAGGAAGACCCTGAAGGAAATGTGCAATACCCTATGGCTTACACAAGTATCATCAAAGTCCAAAAGTGTACTATCTGTTAACGAGGAATCATTAACCTGTGCTACAATTAACAGTATGGGTGGGTGCGAGACAGAGCTCAATAGTAAGGATGGTACAAGAAAAGTACTAAATATCCAAGGAATATGCGCACAGAGGCATTATTTTAATTCAGAAAAATCTCATACCAATTTCAAATTCCGCTCTTTTTGCAACTGCAGCGGATGTTACTACTGCGAAGGAGTTGAAGGTGGAAATTTTACCTGTGAGAAAATTTCAGAGACCGTGGAAACATTGGAACCATGCAAGGACCAACATTTAATTACCATGGTCCAGACTGGTTCTTTGGATGACTTATGTGGACTTATAGCTGAAGCCAACCTCATAGAACTTGTCAACCAGCGCTACTATTGCGATTGCAGCGGGTGCTACTCCTGTTTAAGGTATTTCTCATCAGAGACCTGCAAACTCTTAAAAGAACCTCCTGTACAAACAAAAAATGACTGTAATAATCTCCAACTGAGCTCAATTCTACATTTCAGTGGCGACAATGTCTCTTTTCTTCTCCGTAATCATCCTGAAAAGATCCATCAAGGAGAATCGTATTTGATTCGTTCTGCTTCAGTTGTGACTCAACTCGAAGGTGATTTTTCTGCCTTTTGCAAGAGTATGCCGGTTGAACTGCTTAGTCAGATTCGCTTAGATGGAAAATACTTTTGCAATTGTACAGCTTGCTACAGATGCTTCAGATTCTCAGATGAGAGCCGCTGTAGTCAACTTTGGTGGAATGATAATCCGTATAAACATGGCGAAGTGAGAGAATGCCAGTCAAAGATAAAAGATGACCAAATCCAGCCAGCCACCCTATTACAACTTTGCTTGTATCAAGGGGCTTCGTTGTCTCGAATGCATCAAATAGCTCTCCTTGAGGCGAATGGTATGGAGCTGCTATATCCTTTCTACGGTTCATATGCAAGGGTAAGGCTAAGTTTTGAGCCTATTATCGTGCCTTACTATATCTCACCTTTGAATGGATCTTGCTGGAATAAGACACTCGAGAATGGAGAGCAAGAAAAAATTTGCCTCAGCTCGCTAGACAGAACCCTCAATCGGAATGGTCACATTGGATTCGAACCGATATCGCGATTCGAGTTGACTGCAGAAGTATTTTGTAATGATACCTCTTGCTATAACTGCATTTCTATCAATGGAACATCAAAGTGCTTCCCATTGGACTTAAGTCCGAATCAAAACATTTCACTAATAAACACAACGCTCGCGAATGTGACGCAAGGCGCAAATCTCACACTTTTGAGAATCAGTTCACTTGAAGACCTAAGACAGCTAGAGGACATAACAGCTCAGGTAAAAAAATGGAATTATCGTACACACTGTCGTGATGCTGATTGCTATGCCTGTATAACTCCAACGACTCTGCAGAAAGAAGAAGTCTGTTTCCAAATCGCTCAGTACTATGAAGAAGGTGAGTATGACTATTCCTCTAACAAGGACACAACGGAACCAAAACCAGCTAAAAGTAAAGGCAGTAAGAAGATTCAGAAACCAGTTCACAACTCCTCATCACTCCCCTCGCAAAGGAGAAAATTTGAGCATGGGACGACAAAAGCCTACAACAAAGGAGATGACTATCACATCACTGGATGGGTTTCGATGCAGCCGGAGCATCAGCAGGAATCCTCTTCGCAAAATGACGTTGTTTTGACTGGAAAATTGGTGTGTTTGACTGGCAGCTGCAAAGCTTGCTTTGCTCAGACTTGCGTTGAGATTCCTAGTGAAAAACAGCCAAAACAGTCTTCGCAGAATTTGCAATTTATTTTCAAAAAAGATTCTAAAGAGTTGTTTACATGTCTTGACGAAAACTGCTACATTAAGGGAATTGTGCTGGAAGAGAAACTGCAAGAGAGAAGCGCTCTTTTTGATGAAAATCGATTGCATGCAAATCACAAAAATGATTTAATGTACTCTTTCAGGGTAGGTCGGAAGCTCCCGGATTATATTAACCTCCCTGACCTTCAAGAGCTCACGAATTTCGTTTATTACCCACCTACTCAGTCTCGAGTCGACTTTGAACGATGGCTGAAAGAGACTCTAACTAGTCCTTCCGCTATAAACCTAAGGCACTTAATTACTCCATTTCCTATGAATAAGGAAGAAAAAATCATAGAATATACAAGCGAAGGTGGCTACAATCTCAGATATGATGAACAGAAGACTCAGCTATCGCAATCAGCACCATCCGGCTATGAAGTCACTCGTAACATATGGTATGATAGCATAGTCAGAGAAAGAGCTCAAAAATTTAAACCAAGTCAACAGTTTTCAGATGGTACCGGTGGAATCCTCCGGAATACTCATGGTGAGGTCTTTGGAACTGCTTAATTGATTATGTATACTTACTTATATTGTTACTTTTCATTACTTTCACTAGAGTTATGTTCTTAATCTTTATCTAATCGCTAAGATTTGAGTATAATCATCCAGATTTTATTGATATTTGAATAAACTTTACTAACATCGCAAGAGGATACAGGCAATTAAATTGAATTTTATTTAAATCCAATAAAAAATGGAGGGGATGCTTTCAGTGGAGAACCTAGTAAAACCTTCCATCCAAAAGCA
>ENA-UOTX01000185-UOTX01000185.1-compost-metagenome-genome-assembly--contig:-NODE-185-length-69614-cov-7.160562_pt1 | contig 69614 bp, 45 predicted proteins | sample MGYA00238143_ERZ746982 | MGnify/ENA primary metagenome ERZ746982 (study PRJEB28758, sample SAMN06268862) | compost metagenome | isolation source: single cell | place: USA: California, Emeryville, Joint... | reverse complement strand
AATATTTTGCCTTGAGGTGTGATGATTGACCTATGCCTCAATGGGATAACAAAATCGATTTTCAGCTCGACTCTCTTGAAAATCGTTGTGCTTTTTCTAGTTCGAGTTACCGAATCCAGCTCGAGCAGATACAAATTCTTAGTGTTTCCCTCGAAGAAGTGAAGCACCTTGAATGAGCAAGTTTCTTCGAAGAAATTAGGTACTGTGATTTCGAAATCGTTTACTGGAACCATTTTATTGAAAATGCTAGTAGACAACACAGAATCATTCATAAACGAGGACTTTAGCTTTTCAAGACCCGTGCTGAATCTCGATTCTGATTGATTTTCGAACATGTTCTCTAGAATTCCAGAAGGTGGAATTATTGAGTCCTTTCCGTTGTTAAACGACAACTGAATGTATCGAGCGAATCTCTCTGCAAGATCTTCAAATGGAGTCTTATCAATAATGATTTCGATCTTCGATTTTGTCACGTCAGTGACCAGGGAATTATACGCTTTCAATTCAAGATCAAAGTTTATCTCCGATATTCTTCTTGAACTCTCCCTAGAAACTTCGATGTTCGAATGTAATACTGCGTTTTTGAGTCGTTCTAAGTTCGAAATGGCGAGTTCAAGTCTCCTTTCAAGTTCGATGATACTGGAACCAATTGATTTTGTGTATTGGAGTATCTGTTCCTCGTACTTTTCTTCAAATTGCTTGAAAAACCTTGAGACTGTGCGCTTCATTTCATCTTTGTAGTAGCGGATGATCTTCTTACCCTCTTCAACCTGAAAGACTTGGCTCATGTCATTTTTGAAATGCTGGAGTTTTTCAAGCTCGAATTTCAAGCCCTCTATCGCTTTCGCTGCTTTCTGAGGATTGTGCTTTTTAGTGCTTTGATACCATAACTCTCCGTCTCGGCTGTTCATTTTGAGATAAGAAAATTTTTAGTGTTCTGTTTTTTAGTCGGAATAACCTGAAATAATTTACAATGTTTTGAATTTGTTACCCTAACAAAAATTTTAACGCCTTTTGGAGATTGGATAGGAACTTCATGAGGAGAAAAAAAAATTCATATGGCTTTTTGTTTGAGCTCATATGGTATTGAATATCATCTCCATTAGATTTGTATGGGAATAGAGGTTGTTGTATTGGTAGTCAACTTAGATATTATCTAATTGTGTCTCAATATCCTATTTTGAGTAGATTTGTTTTCACAAAAGCATGGGATTCAATCTACCCGAGCTAGATTGTACAGTTATTAATCGTCTTTTTGTTTTATTTTAGGTTAATATGCAAAAAATTATCGAACCCGATCGATTCTCTATTAGGAGATAGGGAGCTTAAATTAGCAAAATATCGATAGTTTCGGTGACAGACGCTACAAAAAAAAAAATGGAAATTCGCACGTTATCGGCATAAATCTACAAATAACTAAAGTAACGTATTTTCAGGATCATCGTTCAGGTTCTGAAGGCTCCATCCTTCTATTCTAAACCCATCATGGAACTGAGAATTTAAGACATGCTGATTATTCCTGCTAAGTGAAGGTTTTATTTCTTCTTTAGGTTCGGTTGGTCCTGATTTTTTTGTTGAAGAAATGTCCGTATTGTCTCGCATTCTTGTAAAATCTTGGATCTTTGAAGTGAAACCCAAAGCATCCGATTTCTCATGAGGAGATTGGACAGCATAAGAAGTTCGTTCGCTGGCAATTCTTCTCTTAACTTTTGGTTGTAGATGACTGTTTAGCGTGACTGTTGGTTTTTCAGGAGTTGCTTCTTTCGGATTTGTAAATCTAACTGAACTATTCTTCTCATAACTCCTCGAAGTTCGGCAATCTCTTATCAATTTTGAGTTTGTAAAGTCCATGGTCGGAACTTTATGAAAATTTTCTTGAGACGATGCCCTTGGAATAGCAAGTTTTTTAATTGTAGGCTCTGGATTATCCTGTTTTGGGAAAATAGTGAGACTAAACGGCCTCATATTCTTTCGACTGGTAAACTGCTCTCCAAATTTGATTGCAGATTTTTGTCTAATGCCCTTGAGCGCTTGTAAAATGTCACTTTTCAAGAGCAGTCGACGCTCTCTTGTTGGTAAAACAAATTGGTTTTCTCTGTTTGTTAATAAAGGCATTCCTGACCCAGTCATCACGGAACCTCTGCTCGTTTGGGCCCTTCTGGCAAATAGATTTATATTATCGGTAAAAGCGTCAATAAACTTTTCGTCTCGTACATGGAAGAATTCAAACTTGGTATCTCGTTTAATTTTCTCTTTAGGTTCCTCTTCGAGTTCAGGAATTGAACTTGAAATGATATTACTCCGCCTGATAGCCAGACTATCTTTCTTAAGGGAATTTGACATTTCGTTTAGACTATGAGACGCATAATAATTTGGAAAGCGGTCTTCACGAGCTTCTTGTGGCTGTTGAATATCATCGTGGCGAGTTGAAGTGCTGAAATCCCTCACGCTCCGAATTGCTTTTATAGGCGAAAGCTTGGAGATTTGCTGGATGGAATTGATGCGAGAAGAGCTCGTAGACCGTAAATTGGATCTCTCTGGTCTTTTAAACAAACCCTGAGAATTGGCAGGTATTAAGCTAGAATTCCGATCCGACAATGCCGAAGCAGATGAGTGAGAGTTTGGAAGGTCCGAAAAGTTTTTTCGCTGCTCATTTTTTGAAGAGGCCTTTACAGTCGTAAATAAATCATTTAATCGAAACGCCTGGCCTTTCCTGCTTGATTGTGGATAGTCTCGATCTGTTTTACTAACATTTGCTAAACTGATTTCTCTTCGAGCTTCCCTTTTTCTAGTCGCTGTGATCATGAAACCATGTTACCTGTATATATTGTGATAAATTTTAGTTACACTATGGAAAGAATTTCTATGCAAAACGATTGATTGAATTATATAGCAAAACATGAAATAGGAATGATTGTACACTACCTCTCATGCTCATGCTACATATGGACCGGAGAAAAGGATGACTTGATTCGTGTATAATCTGAACAAATGTAAATGAATGAAAATAAGAGTATTATTTCGAATTTATTAACCTAATAGTTGATCGGATTGTATTGTGAGGACGCAATCTGACTAATTTGAGTTGGTAGCGAAATTCTGAAAACTTTTAGACAAGCCATCGAATTATTTCTCCTGTTTAATTAAAGTGACCTTCAATGAAACCTGTACAATAAATTATATTTGGTAGTTAGACTGAAAAACCAATGAAATAGGTGTTTAGCAGTGTGTTTGTCTTTCTCAGAAATATCCTGAAAAGAATCGAGCTCTTTTTAGTTAGTGACTTAGTCTTTCAAGGCATTTCTACAGACTTTTTTCCATAATAAAGCACTATTGTGGATCAAATTGAAGGCTAAATCGTACGTTGTGAAGAGGCAATTTAAATAAATAGATAACTCACAAACAACTCCAATAAAAAATAAATTTGTACTCACTATCTCAGCAATGGGAAATAAAAAATCAGTTCCAAGCGACACCAGCGCTGAATTTATCATCGAAAACTACGAGTTTTACAAGAAATGTCTGGATGCTCGTTTCGGTGAAGTCAAGTGGCTGAAGAATTCAAAGGATGGCACAGTTGTCCTCCAAAAGGACTCCATTCTCAACAGTCAAAAAGAATACGAAAACCATATCAACCAAATCAAGAAACGTTCAAGCATTTATCACCCTAACATCATTCGCGTCTTGGCTTTTAACACCAAGCATGAAGAGGTCTTTTGCGCCAATTACCACAAAATCTCAACCTTCTTTGAGGCTTTTGAGATCGACCTTGAAGAGATAGTGGAAGCCAAAATATCAAAATCGGTAAAAAGTTTTCACAAACTTCTAACTAGCAAACTCTTTTGCCATAGACACGCTTGCCTGAAACAGAGCTTTGGTATATTCTCGACAGTATCGTGGCGGCCTGTGCGTACTTGCAAGACAACAACGAATTTCATGGCGACATTAGGCCTTTCAGCATTCTGATGACAGCGACCAAAGAATACAAAATTCTCGACAAAAATACCTTTAGTAGAGAAGTCTTTTATAAGTATTTTGCACTGTTGACTGATTTCGAGGACAGAGCGAGATTTTATTCACCCCGCCTGTTCGCCGCATTGGGAAAAGGAAAGCAGTTAGATTCGGTTGTCGAGCGAAATATTTTCAAATCAGATGTGTATTGCTTAGGACTGACGCTCTTAGAGTGCGCGAGTCTCCAAAAATCTGAAAGGTTTTTCGATTGGAAGACATATACAGTCGATCAAGAGCAGATCATGAAGAGCCTTGGAGAATTGCGTCAGTTTTATACTTCAACGTTCCTTGAGACGTTGAGTTTTATGCTAACTTTCGATGATGATGAAAGACCTGACTTCTTGGCTCTTGACTCGGAACTTGCACCTTTCAGAGCTGATATCAGGTCAAGAGTATTGAAATCAGACGTAAATTAAATAATTGCTGAGTTTTTCTAAATATGTGTGAATAGATTCCGGAAATCAATCTGAATGCAGAACAGCAATTATTTGTTCCAACCGTAAAGGAACAGCAGGTGGTGGAAGATGATGATGATCTTGATAAGAGGGTCAGAGAAGCTATAGAAAAAAGCGAAAGCACGATTTTAAGAAGTTCTGCGAAACCAACCTTCGTGGCCAATCAAGATAGAGATGCATATTATGACGAAATAATAAAAAATTACAACGCAAAATATGGATTCTCCGATCCGATGCAATTAGAAACAAAACAACAGCAACAACATGCACAACATGCACAACAGCAGCAAGCTACTCAGAATCTCGCTCAACCTGTAGACAAAAAGCCGCTTCAACAGCCTGTCTACCAATCTGAGTCTCCTTCTCAAAAGTTTTCTCAGCAGCCAGTCTATCAAATATATCAACCTCAAGAGCGAATTGTTTATGAACAGCAGCCTGCCCGAAATGAGGAGGTGATCACAAAACCTATTGAAAATAAGCCAGTCTATGTATCCGGTACTTACAACACTGGTAACTATGCCAACTCATACAGTTACTCCAATCCATACGGTATGAGAATTCTTTTTTCATTATTTAAGTAACTATGAATGATTAGCGGGACCATCGGGTGAGTCGACTACAAATACAAACATGCAAGCGCCGGGGAACTATTCGGCAGATAACAGCACCAGATATCAATCTTATCATAATCCTTATAGCTCTCCTTTCGAAGACGCCACCTACTCTAGTAGTTATAAACCAAGAGCGGACCAATCAAACACCTACATCAACCCTATTAACGGTGAAAATAAGCCAGAAGGATACACCAAATATGTATCTTCATACAAACCGCGGCATCGAGAAGACAATGAACCTGAGTACTACTCTCCTTTTTAGTTAGTTAATATCATCTTCTTCAGTTTCATAAATGTTAGATATAAGCAGTCTTCACAATTATCAGACATTTCCCTTTCTTTCCTAAATTTGCAGTTTGTAACCAATCGAAAAACCGAACCTTCAACTAGTTTAATAAAATTTTCTAACGAATATAAATTATATAATTTCGTTTAATCTGATTTACAAGAAAATAACAAACTCCGCGTAATCTTCAAACAGAAAACTTTTTTCAGAAAAATGGGAAACATAACAACTTGCGTGCCAACAGGAAATGACAGGTTCATTCCTCTCAAGCAAGGCAATGAGCCGCTTAACGAAAGAGACTACCGAATCCTCAAAGAAATACACGATCCTCGGTTCGAGCTCATTCAAATCAGAGAAGACCCAAGAACCAAGCATGTGATCTACGCAAAGGAAAAGGAGATCGACTTGTCATTCGAGAAGCTGGAAGAGCTCAAATTTCGAAGCCAGCTCTCAAATTCAAGCCTTCTAACGATTTACGGCTACAGACTCAAAGAAGAACTTAAGGGCGCTTGCGTTTACTTTGAAGCATTCGATGGTGACCTCGAGCAACAAATCCAGCAGGCACTCCTCAAAAAAGAACATATCTCTGAAGAGAATCTCTCAATCATCTTGCATTGTGGGCTGAACGCGCTATCTTACCTTCAAGAACAGAATATCTCGCATCAAAATATCACTCCAACTCAAATCCTGAGAATAGGGAAGAACTACAAGCTCCACGACAATTTCGTGATAAGCGAAGGAACGACGCTCACGAAACAAGGAGCTAAGAACAAAGATTTAAGGTACATTGCCCCTGAGATCCTCGAAACCATCGTGACGAAAGACAATAACAAAGAAATTAATTATTTTAAGGCGGATATCTATTCGCTAGGCATTTGTATCCTCGATGCTGGCGTCCTCAACGACGTCGATATCACGATAATTGACCGAAGAAAGCTCAAAATTATGGAGCAAAACTTAGAAGCACGAATTCGGCACTTCTGCACTCTCTATTCTCCAGAGTTAGGGAAAGTCATTCGCGAAATGCTGCGATTTGATCCTGAAAAAAGGCCGGATCCCATCCAAATTTACAATAGAATGCCTGCAAAATGGAGAGAACACAAACGAAGACCGTTTGTTCCTGCAGAGCCTGTTGAGAGGTTGGGCTCTGAAGAAGAGAATTTGGAAATATCAAAGAAGTCTCCCTTCAAGAAAATAACTTTCAGTCATCAGAAACGCTCTTCTTCCTTTAATATCCAAAATGATTCTATGGTTACGTCCTTCCAGATTGGCCATTTATCGAATATTAAGCCAATGAATGAGCCAAAAGACACCGAATTTAGCCAACCTTACGGTACTCCAATGAAACAAACAACTGCTGCATTCAGGAATGTTTCAGAGGCCTTTGTTCCGTCTCCGAGAAACGACAAAAAAACCGAAATTGTTGAAGGAAAGATTTCATCGCCAATAAAAAACGATCCAGTCTTGTCTCAAATTATTAAGAAAATGTACTCAAGTGAAACTCATAGAAACTATGATCAAACCGCTCCAACGAATGCAACTGCCAGAGTAGAAGGAATTGCTCAAATCGTATCGGCGAGAGAAACCAGAACACCTCTTTGCGAAATGAAAAATTTGGTAATAAAAAAGTCTTATGAAGGATAGATCCTAACTATTGTAAATTCCTTTAGGAAAGAGCAGATTCTCAAGACAGACGAAGACCAACAGTCACTTCTAATCCTTGGGGAGTGAATGATTCTGTTTCATCAAGCCAAGGGGTTGGAGCTGGTGTCCCTCAGCCTAAAATACTTAAAACCTCGACGGCGAGGTATACTCCTGAAATTTTGTTTGCAGAAAAAAGAAAGCCGCCCTTGAACCCATCAACCCAACCTAAAATCCTAAAACATTTCCAAAAGAACAGCGAAAACTCCTTCAGAGGATCCGAAAATGAGGTTCAAAAAGAAAATTACAATCACAGCGAAGATTCAGCTACCAGTTATCGGCCGGTTGTAGGCAGCAAGGGCCAGGAGTCCTCCATTCATCGCCAACCCACCATGGGCCTCGATCTAGCGATGATTAGCAATACTTTTGATAGCACAATATCAGCTCTAAATACTCCTTCTAGTTTATTTAGAACTGACCTTACTCGAGTACAGGAGCCTTCAATGAATGGCTCCATGTTAAATATTATTGAAGACTACCGTTCGAATGCACAGCCTAACAAGCTTAACTCCACGGAAACAGAACAGATTAATTTAACGAGACCGACTCCAAATCAGCATGACACAAGATTTATGATGACGGCTACTCAGCCTACTCAGGGTCACAGACCTTCTAATTTCCATAATCTTTTTGCATCATTAACAAGTCAGCCCTCCACAGCAAGAAATACATCTCTCCAAGCTGTTTACCAGCCTGTTGAGCAACCAACGGCGCCCCTAGAGAAATTCAAAAGCAACGGTCTGCCCTTGCAAGCTCAGACTCTTAGCCTCAATTTCACAGACATCGATAACCAAATGAAGAAACTAAGTAATGACGAGCTTTCAAAACTTGTTGCCGAGATCAAGAAAGAACATAACTTTAAACCGCAAGCTTCGCAACGTCAAAGCAGCGAGACTCATAGTTCGGCTAGATCGAGCGCATCTGGCCAGGGGATTCATCAGCGGACGAGATCAACTCAACTCTCTAATCCTCGGATCCAAGATCAGTTCTCAGGTGCAAATCTGAAATTCACTCAAGCTTACCATATATAGAAAGTCGTTAGTCCTTATCTAACTTGTTTTGTTTCAATTTTAAAATTTTACATGAGAAGATTAGCGTTAATCTTTTTTTTTGATTACCGAAAGACCGCTTTGATTAAACCTTCGAGCTCAAATCGTATTTTTACACTCGAATATTCTCATTAAATGAGCATTTCACAAAGTTCGTTAGCAAATAATTTTATTACAAATAATATTTTATTTGTTCGCTAATTCAAGATATAGAATGGGATCCGTTGAGTCCGAAACTTCAATCAGAGGAAATTCTGCCAATAGAGTATCGGTTTCCAAGGTAGTAGCATACATCGGTGAAGTAGAGATATTACAAGATCAAGAGAAAAACAGCAGAATCATGAAAAAGCGAGTGAATATCAGCAATTTCTCTGAGATCAAGCTCCAGGCTGTGGATGTCTTGGTCAACACTTGCCACTCCAATATACTTGAATTGATCGACGTTCAACAAGTTGCTGAGAATGACTATGAAGTTTATTTTGAAGATTTCTTGTATACGCTGGAGGATGAGATCCACCTTCGCGGCGAGACAGGTATGTGCTTTACAAACCAGGAAATATTTGCAATTTTGCGGCAGATCACTTCAGCTCTGGCTTGTCTTCAAGAAAAAGGGATTCCTCATGGTGGAATTATGACTTCAGCGATATTGAAACTCCACTCGAATGAATATAAGATTGTTCATCCTCTTTTGATTGGAAGAAGCTTGCATCGAGAGAGCTTGGATAAAAATTCGCAACAATCAGATTTGCTGAGATTCGTTCCTGAGACGCCAGAATCGAAGTTGCAAGGTGATGTTTCAGATCTTTTTAGAGATGATATTTACGGTCTTGGGATTGCGTTAATTGACGCTTGCTTGTTGGGTCGGACCGAGTTAGCTTTGAAGAAAAGAAAGGCGTTAGCTCGGAAGAGATATTCGCCTTTGGTAGTCGGATTGCTGGAAAAGATGTTAGAGAGCAGAGAGAGTGAAAGACTGGACAGTTTAGTGTTGAACTATATTATCAATGAGGAGGATGTGGTAAATAGAATTGACAGACCAAGAAGCCATAAAAAAGAACCACAAGAGGACTTGTTTTTTGTAAGTGCTCATGTTCAATGGAATGAAATAATTTGTTAATCATCTTTTTCGAATTAGCGACTGTCTGCTAATACGGCAATAAATGACATTAAATTGACTTCTCCTTCTTATCGAGATAATCCTCAGACTACTCTGGAACGGAGATTCGAAAGGCTGAATGAAAGAACCGCCAGAGAGTCGAAGTCTCAGAAAATAAATGATTCTCAACCTGTAGTGAGCGTAATAAAACCTTCTATTCGTATATAATTCGGCTTTATGATTACCTCAATAGGAATTCCAATGGTCTAACAAGGACATTCAGCTGAAACCCAAGAGTTTCGAGGCCGAATATTCGAAAGGTCAACAGCAGCAACAGCAAGGCACTTCGTCAAGGACGGGTGATCAAATGCAGAGACCGCAATATCGCCCTCAAGAAAAATTAAAGAGCAATGAGTACATGCCCCAAGTCAATGTTTATCAGAGAACGACTTCCCCAGCCGGCTCTGATGATAACCAACAAAACATTCGCATTGAAAACTATAGTAAAGAATCTGCTGAAGAGAAGAGTCCAGCTCATTTTTCTGATACCGGTTTGCCGAAACAACGATCCTTTCACTCTCCAACGGCAAGCCATAAAGTGTTTGGCTCTGTCGAAAAAATACCCTCCTTTAGAGAAGATGCCTACTCAGTCCAGGAATGGGTAGCGCCGAGCTATCGACCATCTAATCAGAATAAGAGCAATCCGGACCATGTCAAACTTTCAAAGCTAGGAGTCAGCCTTACCTCCAACTCAGAGGGAAGAAATGCTCATCCAGAGTTTGAACACGCTCTTATTCGGCGCAGTGCTGGAGATAATGACGATATCCTAAGCATGCGGACGCAGAGTAACGTAGGACTCAATTCACATAGATCGGGTGCGACACATCGATCAGGTGTGACAAATGAATTGATTGAAGAAGGACATCCTCCTCAGAAGCTTCCTGAAGAGGGCATTCAACAACGATCATCAGACTTGGAACCGGGACTTTCATTGGATCCATATTACTATCAAACACCATCTCCAAATCCTCAGCAGCAGTTACGTGAGGGTGTTTCGAATAATAACACACCAGAACAGCAACAGTCAACACGAGAGCCTGTTCAAATAGGAGCTCAATCAAAGTATCAATCATATCAGAGTCGTTACCAGCCACAAGCAAAGGCAATAACACCGTTTTCCCGGAGTCAAGCCTCACCGAATCAATCTCAGGCTAACAACGTGACTCCTGACACCAAAACAGTTGGAACGCAACCAAGCACAGGTGATCTCACTCGCAAATTTTCATCTCCGAGAAAACTACCTGAAAGGACTTCCTATGAGGATTATCGAGAGCCTATGATGAAACTTGATTTTGAATCCTCAGAGCAAAAGAAAGAAAGTGAATCTGGGCTTATTCAGGGAGATCAGCGGCAGTTCCAACCAGAGGACGATCAATTTCAAGAAAGAATAGAAGACGAGTTCACGATGGCAGACATAAATCCTATAACAGAGCATTGTCAAGATAATCTGGAAAAACCAGTCCAACAGGATGAAAATCCACTAAAATCAATTAATTCAGAAGAAAAAACTTCCAAACTGGGAGAATTTCCAAGTCATCTGAAAAAAGAAACACAGAGAAATCTTCTGAAATCGAGTGCCCCTAAACAAGATGAAATCGACAGAACTGACCAAGAACCTGCTGCAGATTTCCCAGACGCCCAAGACTCATCCAAAGGATCGAAAGAAGAAACTGAACTTCCTAGGCGGAAAGAAAAGGTGCTCAAAAGCTCTAACACCAAATACAATGAAAATGAAACTCTGCCACAGCAGAACAAGAATATACAATCGCCAGAGTATCGCATCCCCGACAAACAAGAGCCTGGAGCATTTTCTGATGCAGTAAAATATAGTAACTACGCGTTGAAGGACAGCGGTCGCCCTCCGCGCAGTCAAACGGACAGTGGAATCGACAGCATGCAAGATCGGCCTGGTAAAGTGGTAGAAGCCAAAACCACTGCAGTAGGATCTCCTCAGAATCAATTGCTACTACCACTTTCTCTCTCGTCAGATCAACGAAGCGGAAAAGCCTTTCTCGCTGCTTCTAATGATTTTGTGCGGAACGCATATACTCCCAAAGTAATAGAAAATTTATATTGTTTGTTTAAGCTGATATATTATTCAAATAGCATCGAGATGAATCACCTATGGTGAGACTCGTTGAAGAGGACCTAAGAAAAAATAAATTGTCTGATGTTCTTAAAAGGTCAACGACGAGTTTTTCCAACAAAAACTCTCAAGTTCTTGATAATCGATTCCCCGGCAAACCGAGTCCCAGAGGAAGAGTTGGCAGTCTTGGAAAAATCGTGAGCCCGAGAAGTTTTATTCCCTCTCCAGGGGTTGTTAGTCCTAAAGGAGGAGAGACTCCATCTACGATGAATGTAAAACGGTTTTTGCCTCCATTTCTAACAAATTACACTGTAGTTTCAACACAATATCATTGCCGGTCTCAGCAAAGAACAGCTTGGTAAACCTCCCCACCTTGAAACTTGAACCTGATTAATTATTTGATTGATAGAAATGGTTGGGACTCCACGAATGAATATTGCAACAATAGAAGATGTCGCAGGAGTATATGAAGGAGAAGTCTTTAATGGAAAACGCCATGGCAGAGGAAAATTATGGCTGAGAGAGGGCGGCCATTATGAGGGAGATTGGCGAGATGGTGAACTAAATGGCTATGGGATACAGTTTGATAAAGACGGATACAAACTTTATGAAGGACAATTTGTTAAGGGGAAAAGGGAAGGGTCTGGAATTGCTTATAATACGATAATATCAAGTTTTCTGGACACTAAACAACTTGGCATTGAAGTTCTTGGGAAGGACAAAGGATGTTGGAGCAAGTATGAAGGGAGCTTTGTTGAAAACAAATGGAGTGGAGTTGGGAAGTTATACTTTAAAAATCAAGATATGTACTATGGGGAATTCAAAAACGACAAGGTAACGGGGAAAGGGACCCTGTATCGGCACTCAGGTGAAGTCGTTCATGGAAATTGGGAGGATAATCGCCTTGTTAACTAGGTTAAAGAGTTAGCAATTTCAAAATAATTGTGAATGGTTCTTGAAATGAATTGTATTAACAAAATTCCTTTCATCGGTGGGTTAATATCTAAATGTATACATTGTTTGGAAAAAAGTTGCTTTCATTAATTTTAATTCTGATTCTGATAACAAGATCACAGTGTGCCATATTAGATCTAAAAAATATTCATATCTGCTTATGTAAAGTGTCGGAATTTGCCTCCAAGTTTCTGTCACCTTTTGCTCGTTCAAACTATATAGTTTACTTTAGTAAATGGAGATTACTCTAATTCATTACTATTCCATCAAGGCACAAACAGAAAAAGCGAATGGTTTGCTTATTGGTTAGTAATTGGTGAGAGTAATGAAGCTTTTTGGATTGTAGTTGAAGATAAATGGATATACACTAAATCAATGTATTTAGGAATAAATCACTCCTGAAATAGTATCTCTTGTAAATGGATCTTATCTTTTGGGTTACTTATTTTAGTGCTCTATCACATGAATATTTCTAAAATAATTACTTCGGTAAACTAGATATATAGAGGTCTTTATAAAGTAATTAAAGTAAACTATCTGGCTATGATCATATTCAAAAATTTCCTGTAATATTTATTTGAATATTTTCATACACTTATAATCAAAATTTTAACAATTTATAAAGAATTTTCACTCGTGAACTGCACATTTGCGAGCTTTGATCTAGGTGCAGAAACTTGGATCTCTCACACAAGTTCTTCAGAGCGTAGCATCGTAAAACATGCTTATGCTGCCTAATTCTCAGTTAGCTCGCTTGTTTGCTTTGTTAAGTCAATAAGTGAAAATTTTGAAGATTTTTAAAGGGGATGTACCGAGAAAAGAGAAATATTAATACTTTGGTAATCGTATACTGTAATTGGAAGCAATAAGTATGGAGTATAAATTTCGTTAAGCATATATTATTTATAAAATGGCACTCTACTATATCAGCATAATTTTTCAAAAGCGAATAACATTGACAAAATAATATATAAGTTTGGAACAATCCCTTTAAACTGAATTCTGTATAATAACCTATAAAATGAAGAGAAAGAAGAATCTACCAGCAATTCCTGTTTCACCGAAAAATAAGCGCTGCTAATTTTCAACGCTGAATAACAGCATCTTATCTTCTCTGGACTCAGCTGAAAACTAATTTGCAATATCAGCAAAAGTGTATGGCATGAAGTCATAGCATATTTAATGATACTCGCTATAGCATTCCTATTTTCAATCTCATTATTTTCGATAGAGTTACTCAATTTCAAGAGTGCAACCAATATATTTATAAATCTAAGACCATATAGACTATAGACTATATGAATCAAACTCTCGGCAAATCTCGTCTATTACTGTTAACAAAGTTTGGGTATGAAAAATATAAACTTATGTCTTGCTTTGAATTGGCTCAACCATCGTAATAGACAGGATAGAACATATCCTAAAAGCAATAAAATGAGATATTGAACATTATCGTTAGAATTTACCGTAGGGAAAAGGAAAGTCGGGAAGCCCTGTCCTTTGTTCTCTTTGATAATTTGATCGACAAGATAAAAGTCCAAATTGAGATTTAAATAGAAAAATGGCGATGTCGTGGATTCGTAAACGATCGTATTTTCGTAGCTCACGTTAGCTGCGGCGATATAAAATTGCTTTTCTGTACCGATCTTGGAAGTACTCATATAGCTGTAATATATTTGAACATTGGAGATTGTTGGCAACGTGCAAGAAGCAGTATTTTGATCCCAAGTCACCGTATTGTTCGAAAAATTGTTTCCTTGAAAAACAGCCCAATCCTACATTTCATCAATAAATAATCTCAAAATTATGGCTTATTTACACTAATATAGTTTGTGTTAGCTGTGGCAAAGCTCCCAATCGCAGTGACGTTGGGAACAAAATTGTTGAAGAGCAAAGTATCGAAATAACTCGTTGCACATAGTGTCTGAAGGCTCGTGTATGATAATTTGCATTGAAGGCGTAAACTTTGAGGGAAATTCACGGGCTATCGAGGAAAAGAAAGATAAACACTCAGCAATTCAAAGGAATGCTTTGTTACCGTTGTTTGATCACCCGTTACAGTTGCGCATGATCCATCATTCATTATTCCTTGGATGTAGAATGGGCTTTGAGGCGCTGTGTTATCGATGGTTGGTAGCCCATTAGTATAGATGATATTCCCGATCCTAAGATTGCTCCCTGGAAGATACCCAGGATTTCCGAGGACAGGACTATCGATATTAGCCGTCGAGCCAACAAAAGTAAAGGAGAAGCTCTGGCGAATCCCGACCGTATCGGCGCATGATCCGGTCATTGTATCCTGCAATAAGACTTTAGCATATACAGTGACAGCTCCATTCTTCATAACACCATAATAGTCCACTGACTTCACAAAATTGTCGCACGTACATTCCCCACCAGACGTTAGAGAGATATCGGGAAAGCCTATTCAATTGTAAGCTAACTCTTAGGTATTATTGGTTACTAGATGCAGAAAAAGTCGTTCGAGTGTTATCACCCGAGTTTAACACAGAAATTGCATGCAATGTGACTTTTGTGGGAGACACGCCAGCTGTGGCAGAATAGAGGTTGTCAGTAACGAGCTGTTGGACCGACATTTTTGATGCAGTGCCACAATCAGTTCCAAGCACCTAGAATTTTAAATAACTCGCAAAGGAAGAGACAAGATACCACTCTGCGAATGCATGAAGCTGAAGGAAGGTTAACTCCAATAGGAACAGTTCTAGTTGTTTCGCAGCTTCCGAATGGTCCAGGACCATCAATGGCCCAAGGCTCTGTCGCACTTAGTCGGATGTTTTGGAGGGTCTAGATAAATTATTAGGCGTCAGACGCAATTTTTTTTTACTTTGTAAGAGCTTCCACTATAAGAAGTTTGACTAGGATAAACTTTGTCTGTGATGCTAATTTTCAATCAAAATCGCTTAAGATCAGCGAAGTCTTTTTTTTTACTGGTTGTTGCCATAGATGGTGGTCTTTTGGGTCTCGGTGAGGTTTTGATAGGCAGTGTAATTCGCAGCTCCGATCTGAGAGTTATCCACGCGGACGCAAACCAATTCACTGTCTGAGTTTGCTAATTTTGTTCTCGAAACCACTTGTACACCACGTTTAGTGTTGATCTTTACTAAGAAATTGCTCTTCATGCAGAATGTCCCGGATTGCTCTTTGTATCAAATTATTTGATAAGAAGAATTTGCATTTAGGATTACCATTGACGATGCATTCGCCGTTATTTATGTAGTCTTGTGTGACTGACTATCAAAATAGCAAAATTAAAAAAAATTGCGAGGTCAGTTGGGTTACTTCAGGACAATCTGGATCACAACAGCAATAAAAGTCACATGAGTTGTAGGTCAAGTCGCAAGGGCAGGCGTCTGGCGAAGTAGCTTCAGGTCAAGTGATTTAATATTAATCAGGTGATTATGCCAAGATTTTACGATCAAATGAGGTTGCTTGAGCGTTCACTTGAGACTGGTTGATGGCATAGGTTTGACTGAGAACGCATTGTGGTACAATGCAAACCAAGAGAAGAAGACAATAAAATTTCATATTGGATTCAGATTCAAATTCAAATTATAAATAGAACTCCCGATATATTCAAATATTTTTAAATGATATGATGATAATGATATATGATATGTTCGGTTTTCGAACAGTTTTCTCCATGAGAGAGGATAACTATCAAAATAACTGTTGATTCAATCTGGATACATTCTAATATGTTTCAAATTCTCTGATTTCCTCTGGAGCTTCTCTCGATAGATTAAATAAAAGAATATACTATCAATTTAAAAATACACAAAATATACATTGCTCGAGTGCTACCGAGAAAAGAATGAGCATCATACGAGAACAGAGAAATCAGAGAGAGAGATAGCCAATTGAAATTCCTTATTTTATTAAGCTATATTTCCTAAAGATTTAAGATTGCCAATGCCTCGGTGAGGTTAAAGAAATAGAGTTCCAAAATTCCCAAGGAAATTATTCCTGAAACCTAAAAACAGCTATTTCTCCTCTGAAAAGCCTAAAAAACAAGGCTTCTGATTTTTGACAGATTTCACCTTCGTACTTAGATTTTTACGCAGGGTTGCACGAGAATGAGCCTTTTGCTGTCCGCACTTCAAGATAGATATATCACTTCTGCATAAGTTTAGTTTCCTTAATGAGTTTCTTTGTTTTAATTCAAAGAGCTAATGCAACTAAATTTAATTTTTTATTAAGAGTAATATCCCAAATATGGTGGAAAGATCAGCCGGTGAATTTGTAATAAACTTAAGACCAGCTCCGTCTGACTTTTATAGCTCACGGAGATGATGGCAGTCTGCTCTCGCTTTTTTAAAGAAATGCACGAAGTCTGCGAAAAGTACAATAAAACTTCATCCAAGAAGAAGAAAAAACCCACCCAGAACAGCCAGAGTCAGACCACAAAGAAGAGCAAAGACGAACCTAAAAAGCCCAGCACAAACGTTTTTATGATATATTTCAACGAAAGACGTCCCAAGGTCTTGGAAGAGCATCCAGGTTAGGCTCATCCAATTCTCCATCCTCACGATAATCTTTCAAGAACTGAAAAATGACCCCAAAGGAGTGGCTAGATTCATCGGTGACGAATGGAACAAACTTCCAAAAGAAAAGAAGGAGGTAATATGTCATAGCATGACAATTTGCTAACAAAACGTCATTAGCCTTACAAAGCGAGAGCAGCAAAGGCAAAGGAGGAGCGGGCTCTTTTAGAGAATTTGCCTTTGTCACAAAAAAAGCCAAGGTATCCTTTAAATCAAGAAATCATCTTGAGAACACTCAAAATTTAAATGGTAGTGAAGAAAGTAAGGCCTCTTCGAAGCCGCAAGCCAAGCCAGCTGCAAAGGTAATTTTAATTTGAAAGAAAAGTAAGCATTAATATTGCATCATTTCAGAAAGAAGAAAATAAGAAAGCTGCCAAAGAATCAGAGAGCTCGAGCTCAGGAGACGAGGATTCTGACGATTCGGATAAGGATTCATCAGACGATGATAGTGATGAGAGCAGTGAGGAAAACCAAGGCAAAGTAACAAAATTCTTGGAAATATGCAGTTTAAACATTTAAATCCCGCACTTTAGAGAGCTTTAGACAGCAGCGACGAAGATAGTGACGAACCAGTGACGAGCAAGAAAGTTAAAAAGCATTAAAATTAAAACAAAAAACCTTTAGGTTCTTTCTCCTTGCAAATTAGATTATAAAAAACGCTTAACTATATAGAGAGCTTTTCATATTCGAATAAAATTTAAACGCATTAAACTAACGATCAAAAGTCAAAACACACCAATTTTCTAGATACTCCCTTAGTTCATCAAGTAGTATTACCTGCAAATATTGTTAAGCACTTGTTTAATTTGTAAGAAACATTCCCTCCAGCTATTTATGTAAAACAACATGATAGCATTGTCATTTCACTTGTATTCACATTTGTGAACAGAGAATCCATAAGGTCATCAGGAAAACTCAAAAGGATTGATTATTGGTAAATCAGTGTGCTCGTCTACGTTTTACTCTTGATATCTGGAACCTCATTTTGATTTCCAATGTTTATATCACAAAAGATCAAAAGTCTACATTTTTAGGCAAATGAGCTTGCCGATCATGCACAAAGTGCATGAACTCTTCTCTAATATTCATTTCTTCGGGACTAAGCTTGATCGTTATCTTAGCTAAATTTTTGGGTTTTAAATTTCGATTATAAGATTATTGAGTGTCACTAGCTCAGTGGAACGCGGAATGGCAGCAAGCAGCAGAGCCAGCAACGAGAAAATCGAATCACTATGGCCAATTTTGCAAGCAAAAGCAGTCTAGCTGGTTTCAGACTTGAGCAACCGACTAAGCTGAGAGAAACTCTCATATATTAGCCAATATCATTCTATCTCAAGGAAAATTTTCCTTTGAAGGTACCATCTTCATCCTCCAGAGTTTTTGAATCAAGGTACAGCCATCTATTGATAATTGAAGCAACTACAGTAGCCTGCTAACAATCATTTTTTTAATGAGATTCTCAAGGGACCATTATCAAAAAATTATCAATTGAGGGCCTACTTGCGATAATAAGATAATAATAACTTCCTGCAGCCATCTGAACCTCAATAGATGAGATACAGCGACTTTTGGCTATATTTAATTCATCATCATCTGCTAGCTTGGAAAGTTTTTGATGAAAATAGGATTATTTCCTCATAAAGGACGAATATGAGTCACCCAAAACAAGATAAATTCAGTGATTCCTTTTTTCCATGTTGGAAGCGAATGATTCCTTTGACTTTGAAAAATGGGAAATTCAGATATGACCTGGCTCTGCAAAACGTGTTTGTGCTCAGTGGAATTAATTAAGGTCATTTTCCTGTCTTTCCAAGCGCAAACCCTCTGGATTTTGAAGTGGCGGGAAGCCATAATTCCTCTCCCTTCAGAGAGTTGGTCAAAAAGCTTATAGACCCTATGAGCTTCTCAAACTTATGACGATTTGGGCTTTTCAAGCTTTATTTGGAGTTTTTGCTCACAAGGAGAAGACCTAAACCGGTTTTAGCCTCTTAGGCTGAGCGCATAAGTTTTCAAGAATCACGCTTTTGCTGCCAGTAAACTGGATTAAATTTTATGCGAATCAAGGAAATGAGGGTGCATGAGTACCACTAAAATAAAAAACCTCCGGCTATATAAAGGAGGCTGAAATGACATCATATATAAAATATTTCTAACAAAAAACATTACTTTCGACAAGATGATGAAATCTTTAGCCAAGTTTGCGAAGGGTCAACTCAAGACATCTTCACTAAACTTCGTCTCTCGATACTACAACCACAGCTATAACAAGATCTGTGCTTCTTCAAAAGAAGCCGTCAAAGACGTCAAAGACGGTGACTTCATTGCTATTGGAGGTTTTGGAATCTGTGGTATCCCAGAAAATTTGATAAAGGCTCTTGCCGAACAAGGAACCAAAGACCTGACCTTGGTTTCCAACAACGGAGGTAAACTCTGAAAAATCTTTCTGTTTATTCTAATCTCCACTGAAAGGTGTTGCGGATTACGGAATTGGACTTCTCTTGAACAACCATCAGGTGAAGCGACTGATCGCTTCATATGTCGGAGAGAACAAAGAATTCGAAAGGCAGTACCTTTACGGAGAATTGGAAGTTGAACTCATCCCTCAAGGAACTATCGCTGAGAGATTGAGGTCAGCTGGCCACGGAGTTCCAGCTTTCTATACACCAGCTGGATATGGTATGTCAACTATGCTTTTAGAAAGTTCTTATAATTAAATAATAAGGTACTTATGTTCAAACTGGAGGGTTCCCAATATTACTTTCAAAAGATGGCAAAACTCCATTGATATTGTCAGAACCTCGAGAAGTAATGCTCTTACTCACCGATTTCATATGCTAATAATTCCTTTAAGGTTCGCACATTTGATGGAAGACATTATTTGATGGAAAAAGCCATGAAACCCAAAGTCGCTCTGATCAAAGCCCATAAAGCTGATACCGCTGGAAACTTGATTTTCAGAGGGTCAGCTAGAAATTTCAATGAAGATATGGCCAGAGCAGCTGACTTCACGATCGCTGAAGTCGAAGAAATCGTTGAGGCTGGACAAATTGGGCCTAATGAGGCACATATTTCTGGCATTCACATCGATAGAATTGTGAAGGGAGAAGTGTTTGAGAGAAGAATTGAAAAATTAGTGCATTCTGAGGGTGGAAAAGTTCAAATCAAAAAAGGAAAGCCAGGAAGAAACGATTGGGTAAGAGAGAGAATTGGCAAAAGAGCTGCCAAGGAGATTAAGAATGGTGATTATGTCAATCTGGGTATTGGTATGCCAACTCTGATACCAAACTACATCGATCCAAGCGTTACTTGTTATTGGCAAAGTGAAATCGGCATCTTGGGAGTTGGACCTTATCCAGAACCAGGTCAAGAAGATCCAGATTACATCAACGCTGGAAAAGAAAGCGTTACGGTTATACCCGGTGCAACCTTTTTCAGCAGCTCTGATGCTTTCGGTATCATGAGAGGCAAACATCTCGATGTAACTATCATCGGAGGAATGCAAGTCACCGGAGAAGGTGATCTCGCCAACTGGATTATTCCTGGAAAGCTTGTTAAGGTAAATTATTTTTCCTAAACTCTCGAATCTCATTATTTTCTCTTTAGGGTATGGGTGGTGCCATGGATTTGGTCACTTGCGGTTCTAAGGTTATTGTCATCATGGAACACTGCAACAAGCATGGTGCTCCAAAGATCTTGAAACAATGCACTCTCCCATTGACAGGAAAGGGAGTTGTGGATATGCTTATCACAGAGAAAGCTGTCTTTGAGTTCAACAATGCCCAAATGTATTTGAAAGAAATCGCAAAAGAGTCCTCACTGGAAGACATTAGAAAGACCGTTGAATGCGATTTCCATGTCGTCGATAACATCGGAACTTTCTAGAAATACTTCTATTTCTTTGAAATCTTCTTCTGTTCTTGCCTAAAATAGAATCTATTCATCGTTTATTCAAAGTTTACTCAGGCTCGTCGCCAAGTTAGCTGTTGTCCATTTGCATAACCATTCACTTTAATCGACACATATATACGGTATTTAAAGGGGAAAAGAAAGCAAGAAGGTTCTTTTTTCTACATACATAGAGTATAATACTTTGAAGCAGCGATCTAAGTTATCCTGAACAATAGCAATGAGATTTTCAAGAAAATTGCAAGATAAATAGACAACAGATTGCTGCTTGTCTAATTATTTATGTCGAATGAAAAAGAAAAAACAAAGAAATCGAAAAAACATCTGAGAATCAGTTTAAAATTGAAGATAGCCATAATAGGATCTGACGTTGCTGGAAAAAGACAAATAGGGAGTCGTTCTGGAGGAAATGAATAGTCTCTGTTCTTAAAATCTGCTACCTCCATTACATAGCAGCAGCGATCATAAGTTTATTCATGTAATTAAGAGTCAGTAAAATTAAAAACACAAAAAATTCGAAATTTTCCGTTGCAGATGTGATGTTAGTAAATATCAGTATGAAAAGAAGCATATATATATTAAAAAAAATTTCCGTTAATGATAATCACTCTTCTCTTTCATTCGCAAAGTGAATACAAAGAAATTTATTGGTCAGCTGTCGACTTCAATTTCATAAAGCTTTAGGTTCCATATGAATTAATGATTTGACTTCAATATATCATTCTTCGCTCTCATTATTTCTGAATATTTTATCCTAAATTCAATTTCAGAGCTAATCAGTAAATTAGAATATTCGAATATCAAAACGTACTTGATATTGACAATCAAAAAAAGATATCTTAGTAAAAGGAAAAAAAAAAAGAATTTTCAAAAGATGATGAAAAATATCGCAAAGTTGTTGAAAAGTCCAGCCAGGATCTCTTCATTATGCCACATTCCAAAATACAATCATACTGCCGTGGATAAAGTCTGCAAATCCTCAAGAGAGGCAATAAGGGAGATCAAAGACGGTTCATTGATAGCGATCGGAGGATTCGGGATATGTGGTATTCCTGAAAATTTGATAAAGGCTCTTGTTGAGCAAGGAACCAAAGACCTGACCTTGGTTTCCAACAACGGAGGTAAACTCTGAAAAATCTTTCTGTTTATTCTAATCTCCACTGAAAGGTGTTGCGGATTACGGAATTGGACTTCTCTTGAACAACCATCAGGTGAAGCGACTGATCGCTTCATATGTCGGAGAGAACAAAGAATTCGAAAGGCAGTATCTCAAAGGAGAATTGGAAGTTGAACTTACACCTCAAGGCACTCTTGCTGAGAAATTGAGATCAGCGGGAAATGGAATCCCAGCTTTCTATACTCCAGCTGGATATGGTATGATAACCGACATATCTAAAGAATTTTCTCATTAAGAATTAAATACATAACAATAAAAATCAGGTACTTTTGTTCAAACAGGAGGTTTCCCGATAAAGCTATCAAAAGATGGCAGAACTCCATTGATAATGAGTGATCCAAGGGAGGTAAGACCATTAACCTCAAATCCATCAGTCTAATACCTTCGTGTTAAGGTCCGCATTTTTAATGGAAGGCCTTACTTGATGGAAACTTCACTGGCACCCCAATTCGCTCTGATCAAAGCCCATAAGGCTGATACGGCTGGAAATTTAGTTTTCAGAGGGTCGGCTAGAAATTTCAATGAAGATATGGCCAGAGCAGCCGATTGGACAGTCGCCGAAGTCGAAGAAATCGTTGAAGCTGGAGAAATTGGGCCTAATGAAGCACATGTGGCTGGCATACACGTTGATAGGATTGTGAAGGGAGAAGTGTTTGAGAGAAGAATTGAAAAATTGGTGTATTCTGAGGGCGGAAAAGTTCAAGTCAAAAAAGGAAAGGCAGGGAGAAACGAATGGATACGAGAGAGAATTGCCACAAGAGCTGCTCAGGAGATTAAGGATGGTGATTATGTCAATCTGGGTATTGGTATGCCAACTCTGATACCAAACTATGTCGATCCAAATGTTCGTTGCATTTGGCAAAGTGAAATCGGTATTTTAGGAGTTGGTCCTTATCCAGAACCAGGTCAAGAAGATCCAGATTACATCAACGCTGGAAAAGAAAGCGTTACGGTTATACCCGGTGCAACCTTTTTCAGCAGCTCTGATGCTTTCGGTATCATGAGAGGTCGTCATCTTGATATCACTATCATCGGAGGAATGCAGGTTTCCAAGGAAGGTGACCTCGCCAATTGGATTATCCCTGGAAAACTTGTTAAGGTAAACTAACTCTTTCTACAATTATCAAAATTTGCTCTGGTACCTTTAGGGAATGGGTGGTGCGATGGATTTAGTCACCTGTGGTTCTAAGGTTATTGTCATCATGGAACACTGCAACAAGCATGGTGCTCCAAAGATCTTGAACCAATGTACTCTCCCATTGACAGGAAAGAGAGTCGTGAATATGCTGATCACAGAGAAAGCTGTCTTCGAGTTCCTACATAACGAACTGTTCTTGAAAGAGATCGCAAAAGAGTCCTCACTGGAAGAAATTAAAAAGACCGTTGAATGTGAATTTAATATTGTTGATAATGTTGGTACTTTCTAAAATCACTTCGAAATTAAGATTCACTAAATTTATTAACCCAATATGTAATTGCTCACATATAGATACAATAATTAGAAATTGAGCGAATTAATCATTATGCCCAATTTATACTTCAGGATAAACCAAAGAAGAGTCATTGCTTACTTTCATAAATAAATAATACTTGATTTACAAATTTTTCAAGGTTGCGTTGAGTTGGCAAAATCTCTATAATGTTAAATGAGGAAAACAGACATGAAGATTTAGGCTTATACGGTGAAGACCTGTATTTGGTTCCGAAACTTCTTAAACAGAGAGAATATTTCATATATTACTTGATAAACCTAGATTCCTCTATAATAGCTCATTATTGATAAGATTCTACCTTTCCTGTCTGAACTGGCTGACAAAAATTTTATATACAGAATAAATTGTCGATTTATCATGCGTATATTGAATTGTTCTGTTTCGCGAAGAGTATTCGGAATATGTATTCACCACAAAATTCAACAAATGCTTTTTTTTTTTTACCATGCCTCTCTAAGAGCGCGAGAGTAGCACGAAAGAAAATAGATTCTGAACAATTTTGCTGGTTAATCACTGAAAAATTCTGAGTTTAATTTTTTAATTGCAATTATTCGTAGCATTTTAAGTTTGGATAACCGTTGAGAGTTTGAAAAGACTGTATATGAAGATGGCCTAATCTGATCATCAAATATAAGTTTAAAGCATTACAGCCATTTGGATTTATTTCACTTCAACTATCCTCGGACAATCATATGGCCAAATTATCATCGAGAGATTTGCTCACTCGGATATTTGACAGAAATGATTTATATGGTGTCCAGAATAGCCTGGAACTATACCAGACTACGGAATTATTCGAACCCTAATAAAAACGAAAGAGATTTTAGCTATTTCCGTTATTTTAAGCAATAGACCTCTTTCGATTGTAAGAAAGCTCATAAGAGCGAAGTAGTCAATTCGTTATATAAGTTAGACACTAGAATCGTCAATAAAGTAGTTCAGATTTGCAAGGTATTCTTTAGGTTGCTGATAGCTTCAATATCTCTTACAAAGTACGATAACTCAAATTGGTCGGGTTTTTTGGCTAAAATTGCCAGTGAATTTCCCATAACAGAGCCAAGGGCGAATCTCATTTTGTTGTCGGATAAATCATATATAATACCTCTCAGGATGTCTATAATTGCTGTTATAGGTAGTAGTTCCATCTTCTCCTCAAAGATACTCTCTCAAAAAGCAGCGGTTTAGTCACCTGTATGTTATTGGAATCTTATAGTTAATCTATAGTTCTCAGAAGCATCTAATTTTTCGCCAGTACCACTGAAAATTTTTTTATATAGCAACATTTAAATTTTGGAAGGATGCTTGGAATTAATTCAAGTTGAAATCCCGGGTATATAAGGAAGACTCAATAGTCCTCTTATAAATAATATTTCTAACAATAAAAAAGCACAATCAAGGACGATGATAAAGCACTTTGCGAAGATTATGAAGAGCCCAGCCAGGATCTCTTCATTAAATTTCATTCCTAAGTATAACCACACTGCAGTGGATAAAGTATGCTCTTCTTCAAAAGAAGCAGTCAGGGAGATCAAGGACGGTTCATTCATTGCGATTGGAGGTTTTGGTATCTGTGGTATCCCAGAAAATTTGATTGAGGCGCTCTCTGCTCAAGGAATCAAAGATCTTACTTTAGCTTCAAACAACGGAGGTAAAACAAATTTTCTTCTATTCCAGTCATTCTAACCCCAACGAATAGGTGTTGAAGATTTCGGTATCGGAATCCTCTTGAAGAAACATCAGGTGAAGCGTTTGATTGCCTCTTATGTTGGAGAGAACAAAGAATTCGAGAGACAGTATCTTAATGGAGAGCTCGAGGTCGAACTGATGCCACAAGGCACTCTTGCTGAGAAATTCCGATCAGCTGGAATGGGTATTCCAGCTTTTTACACACCAGCTGGCTATGGTATTATAACCCTTTACATATCAAATGTTCTTACGAATAAATAAAATTTTAGGTACTTTCGTGCAAACAGGAGGTTTCCCGATAAAGCTTGCAAAAGATGGCAAAACTCCGTTGATCATGACTGAGCCAAGAGAAGTAACACCCGCAACACTCAGTCTCGTGAGCTAATAACCTTTCTAATCAGATTCGTATCTTCGATAAAAAGCCTTACTTGATGGAAACTGCGTTAAGACCTAAATTTGCTCTTATCAAAGCTTACAAGGGAGATACCGCAGGAAACTTGATTTTCAGAGGATCATCAAGAAATTTCAATGAAGATATGGCCAGGGCAGCCGAATTTACAATTGCTGAAGTCGAGCATCTTGTCGAGGCTGGAGAGATTGGACCCGACGAGACACACTTACCAGGAATTCACGTTGACAGAATCGTGCAGGGAGAAAAATATGAGAAGAGAATTGAAAAGATTGTCTACAATGAAAATGGAAAGATAACAGTAACTAACGGAAAAGGAGGACAGAAAGGATGGGTGCGAGAGAGAATCGCCAAAAGAGCTGCAAAAGAAGTGAAAGACGGCGACTATGTCAATCTGGGTATCGGTATGCCAACTCTGGTACCAAACTTCATCGATCCAAGTTCCCGTGTTGTTTGGCAAAGTGAAATTGGCATCTTGGGAGTCGGCCCTTACCCAAAGCCAGGAGAAGAAGATGCTGATTATATTAACGCCGGAAAAGAAAGTATTACGGTTTTGCCTGGAGCATCTTTCTTCAGCAGTTCTGATGCTTTCGGTATCATGAGAGGCCATCATCTTGATATCACTATCATCGGAGGAATGCAGGTCTCTCAGGAAGGTGACCTCGCCAATTGGATTATTCCTGGAAAGCTCGTTAAGGTAAACTATCACTCATAAGCTAATCCAATCTAACTATTTTTTTCTTTAGGGAATGGGTGGTGCAATGGATTTGGTTACTTCTGGCTCTAAGGTCATTGTCATCATGGAACACTGCAACAAGCATGGTGCTCCAAAGATCTTGAAACAATGCACTCTCCCATTGACAGGAACGAGAGTTGTGAATATGCTGATCACAGAGAAAGCTGTCTTTGAATTCCAACATAACGAAATGTTCTTGAAAGAGATTGCGAAAGAATCTTCACTTGAAGACATCAAAAAGACCGTTGAGGGTGAATTCCATGTCGTCGATAACCTTGGTACTTTCTAAGAGTGCTAATTATTTTCTCTTGGATGCTTTTTTTGACTTCGGCTAGAATTAGTGAAAATAAATCGAATACAGTTAGTCTCTCAACTTCTCGTAAATTTTAACAAAATCATTCATACATCTTAAATGCATAACCTTTATCAATGATTCAGAATATTTAAACAAAGCTCGCATTTCGCATTAGTTTATATTTAGTCGCAGAAAGCACTTTAGGAAATTACTCTCTGCGGTAGGCATTAAATTACTCCAAATTGCAAGCTTCACAAATTCATTAATGAAAGTTTCTTGATTGAATTTCATAATTCACTCTTTCTGAATGTCCTGATTTTCTATCTGTTTTCTTATTTAGAGATGCAAGATATGTAGTGGAACCATTACATCTACACTCTGTGTACTTGAATTCTATTAGGTGTTCTGTCAGAACAATAAGAGTTTGATACAAGGCTATCATCAAGACCAATTTTTGTTTGTTATAATCATATAAACGTATTTACTGATTGAAAACCGAAATAAAAAAGGTTCTTTCAATACGAATTTGATTCTGTAACTATTTCTATTTATCGGGTGGCGGGGGTAGGTTTCAAATAAAGTTGATCGAAAGTATTCTCTGAGAGTATGTCTTCAAGGTCGGAATCTGTGAGCTCTCCGTTTATATATTTGAGAACGACAACATTTAGACTAAAGCTTCCATTGAGTAACACGATATCAAAAAGATTGCAGTATTCTTTCAAACGCTATATCATTAATTATTCTTCTAAGAAAAGGAGAAGTGTTGTTACCAATAGATCTCTGTCATTACAAAAACCGATTTTCAATGTATTTCTTCTGGGCATATCTCTGTCGATGTGAGCGTCCTAATCAATGTTGCAGGAGGATTCGATATGGTGAGTTAAATACGCTGAGACGGTCTCCGAGGATGATAAGATTATTTTTAAGATCTTTTTCTCTGCTTAAGGACTACAGAAATTACAACAATTAATTATGTTGTTCTTCAAAACAAAGCAACTTACACTTGATTTGCTGTAACGATGGATAACAGGTTTGCGATAGCCAATGATAGTCTCTTGAGGAGAGAAGAATACAGTATTAGCCACGATGCTAAACTGCTGATAATTTTCAATATCCACCCAATGCTTCAGAATAGGCAAGATCATGTCTTTAAAGAGATTTAGTCAGTAATTTTCCAATATTTCAATTCACTTGTAAGTCCAACTGAACAAAATTTCAATCTCACTGATTGCTCGAAGCAGTATTTGATGAATCGGTCCGCGTTCCATCGAGGGACGATTAAACTGGCTGCTAGTATTTCCTATTAGGAATGAGAGTGGAAGGTTATGATAAATATGAGGTGGCTTCATGTTACTTCAAGTGTTTTGATAGTGACTTTTTCATTGATGAGAGCCTCAAAGGTATTCGATACACTAATATTTGTTATGCCCACAAAGTCAAAAAATTGGCAGGGTACTTTCTAGTGTTGGCGCTATGGAGAAAAGAATAGCTATGCCCTCCTAGATGCGAGGAAGACCGAAAATTTACCCCTTCTACAGTGCTTACAAATTCTTTGTCTTGCTCGGTGAAAATTTCTTTCAACCGCTGCGGAAGTAAAGCCGACTGAACAATACAATCACAACAATTTCACATTATTCAAGAATATACCATTTTAATTGCTCCAAGAGTGGATTCGCATTCATTTCCATTGATGTTCGCATATGTCCAAGTACCATCGAAATCTTTTTCGGAGAAAAGTAGGTGAGTCGTTTACAACTAAGCATGATTCTGGCTTACCTGCGACAATCTGGACATCCTGAAGGCCAGATTTCTGTAGATTTTTCAATTTTTGTTTGAGTCCACTAGGATCTCTAATCAGCAGCTTTAATGAAGTTGCTTTCGAGATAACTGATATAGGTTTTTACCTTCTCCGGAGCATGAAGTTTCTGAGGTTCAGTTTTGGGAACATTGAGAAGGTAGCTTTCAACAAATCTATAAGGAGTTTATAATCACGAAAGACCATGTGTAGCAGACCTTTTCGAGTTGGATTTCAAGACTGAATTTGCAATCTCTTTGATCATGGAGAAATTAGTAGACTGACCAAATTAAGTTTTATTTCCTCTCGATACCTTCAAATCAGCATTCCAAAATGAGGAATTAGTGTAGAACTTTCTTAGTGAATCAAAATCTAAAAGAGTTGACATTTTATCATACAGAAGCAAACAGCAGCCTAAAAACGAAGGATCTGAACGCAGTACCAGATAAAAAAGAGAGCCATGAATGCTTATTGACAGAGGAAATCACATCTTTTTGAGTTCAACGGCTGCAATATTTATCGTGGAGTTATTGAGAGACTCTTTTCGCTGAAAAACTGAACAGTCGTATTAAATGTGACTTCAACGTTATGCTGATTATGGATTCTTTAAAACTTGCTGAATTATTTTTGATTTTCTGTTTCTCGCTTGAATGAGATTCAAAAAGATAAAACAAACTAGGTCTGAATTGCCTGATAAATGTGTAGATATTCACTAATTACTGTGATCAGCAAACTGCTGAAGTTATTATAATTGTCTATTAAAAATTTGTTGATAAAAGTCCAATGCTTAGATCATCTGTGTGCTCTAGCGTGAGTTATAATATAACAAATTTCAAAAAATGAACTAAACGAAACAATTTTCGTCACGTAATTAATGCGATTTTCGTTGTGCCTCCTGCTTATTTAGAAGGAGCACTGGCCTTCAATTGCAGCTGATCGAAAGTATTCTCTGCGAAAATGTCATCCAGGTCATTATCCTTTAACTCCCCGTTTATATATTTTAGCAGTATTATCTTTAGACTGAAGCTTCCATTGACTAGCACGATGTCATACAGGTTGCAATAATCGTTTAGACGCTACATCAAATAAATCAAATAAGTTCTTTTCTCAACGAAAGAGTGTAGCTTACCAATAGATCTCTATCATTACAGAAACCAATTTTCAATGTATTTCGCTTTGGTAGTTCTTTATCCATGAGCGCATCCTAGCCAGCATATATAGAAATATGAGTTGCAATGTTAGATTGAGTTAAATACACTGAGACGATCTCCAATAAGAATGAGATTATCCTTACTGGTAATATCCTTTTCTTTGCTTAGCGCCTTTATAAAACGCAACATATTTGAGTTTGCAGAACCTTGAAAACTAAAAACTTACACCTGCCTTACTGTAACGATGAATAACAGGTTTCCGATAGCCAACAACGATATCTTGAGGAGAGAAGAATAGAGTGTTGGCAATAAAGGTCAGCTGCTTGTAGTTTTCTATATTAACCCAATGCCCCAGAATCGGAAGAATAATGTCTTTAAAGTGTATTATTAGTCAGCAATTATTTTCCAATATTTCAATTCACTTGTAAGTCCAACTGAGCAAAATTTCAATCTCACTGATTGCTCGAAACAGTATTTAATGAATCGATCCGCGTTCCATCTAGGGACAATTAAGCTTGCTGCCATTATATCCTAATAAAATTCACAGCGTATCGATTATGAGTATATGATCGTTTGACGTTACTTCAAGTGTTTTGATTGTGATTTGTTCATTTTTGAAGGCTTCAAAATTATTCGATACGCTAATATTTTTTGTTAATGTTGATCAGGTGGGAAATATAATGTACTTTCGCGTGACTGCACTGTGAAGAAATTTATAGCTGTGTCCTCCGAGAGGTGAGGTCGATTTAAAAGTTATGCCTTCGACGCTGTCTCTAAATTCTTTATCATGAGCAGCAAACGTCTCTCTCAAACGTGACGGAAGTAAAGGCGACTGAATATACAATCGTAATTTTCATATATTTGTTTTTGTAGTTGTAAATTCTACTGTTTTTATTGACCCAAGAGTTGATTCGCATTCGTTTCCATTGATATCTGCATATGTCCAAGTATAATCGAAATCTTGGTCCAACCCTTAGGACAATTGAGAATGTAGGCAGCAATACCTGTTACAATTTGAATCTCTTTGAGACCTGTTCGACGGAAATCTTTTAATTTTTGTTTGAGGGCGTTGGGATCTTTAATCAAAAGCTTGACATGGTTATTTGGCTCGACATTCGAAAATTGTTACTTTTTCATGGCCATGAACTTTCTGAGGTTCTAATCTCCGAACGTTGAGAAGAAATGTATCGAAGAATCTAAGTTAGTCATGTCACACAAGAGTTTGTTTTCATCAGATATACCTTTTGGAGTTGGATTTCAAAGGTAAGCTTACGGCCTCTTTGATCATGGAGAATATCCAGGATAATTTTCAAATGCTTTGGATTAAGTTTTATTTGATTTCGATAAATCCATTTCCTCTACGTCAGAAAATAAAATACCGGTTAAGTGTTCAGGCAATATATACTGAGACAGGGACATTGTGAATTGTGAGGAGGTATTCAATGACATATGATTCGCTCGCTTCTAACAAATTGCTCAATGTCAATTTTCGAAATTGCCTGTCGATGTCAGTGTGAACTCGGTAATTTTGATTGAGTCTCAGATTCATGGACTCAATTTAACTGCTTAAGAGTTGAAGAAAGGCAAATTTCAAAGGAAAAATTTTTGGCTTTGATTTCTATTAGTAAGATAAGACGTGTCTATTTTAATTCCAATGTTTATTGAGACGTGTGATTCGGATCTGTAAACTATTTACCCGAAAGCAGACACTAAAAATAAATAAGGAAATTGAGGTTTAATGCTCTGAAATGCCCATATTTTATTTATCTGCCCTGGTTTGCTGAATAAATATAAAAACTACCCCTCCCAATTTTGTTGATCAGAAGCCAAAAAAATTGCAATATCCTTGTCACTCATGATATTTTCTCTATTGTATTGGCAGAACCTTCATGCTTGAGCACCCTTCAGCTGCTTTTTCAATTTCAAAAAATTTATTTTTGCACAACGAAGTTTGAGAATTTCCAGATTTTTCATGGAAATATATTTATCTGATAATCAGCCTTTCTCATTGTGCGCAGGTCTCATGATGAGAATCGACTCAGATATTGAGACTATTTTCAAGAAACAGCAAAGATAATTTTAGTTCATATCATCATTTCTAAAGAACGTGATCGCAGAATATGAGATTCGTTAACGTGCTTTTAACAGGAATTTAAATGAGAATTTATAATCTAAAAGTTTTCTAATATTTTTCCGATCCCAATAAACTACATTCAATAATGCCAAGAGGAGGAGGAAGATCAGGAGGTATAATTGTTCTTATTAATGCAGAGTTCACAGTTCTTTCTAGGCAGCAGAAGCAGCAGCCCAAATAGAAGCGCTGGCTCATTCTCACAAAAGCCAGCAAGCAGACCAACACCAACACCAACATCGACTACTGCTTCCAGACCTACAACTGGAGGTGGAATGTTCAGCGGACTTGGCGGCATGTTCGTTAGCGGTATGGCGCTTGGTGCTGGCTCAGAAATCGGTCATCAAGCTATGAGAGGCCTTATGGGAACAGGTAAACCTCTCTATCTCGATATTTTCTCATCATCATTAAAAAGGCCAAGGTGGACAACAGCAAACACAGGAGCAATACCAATCTCAATCTGAACCAACGACACAAGCTTCCACATCCAAGTATACGTGCCAAACTGAGAACGATAACTTCGTCAGCGTAAGTTTTTGTTAGAAATGCGATTTATTTATTCTTCTGAAAAATGATAGTGCTTAAAGTCCAACTCAGACTCTATCAGTTTCTGCCAAACATATTTGGACGTTCTCAAGGAGTGCGAGAAGAAGATGAAATATTAAGAGAGGCACTATACCGTAACAGGGACACGATTATCATCGATTATCATGAATGATCGATCTGTAGCATCGTAGGCATAGCTACGAACATTAAGGATTAGTATGTATTGTGGAACAAGCAATTGACCTCACTCATTTAATTTCGTGGATCGTTATGTTTACTGAATTTACTAATATTGATGAAGAAAACCTACAACTATCGCATTAATACAAAGAAATCTAAGAGCATTAAACGCAGTAGATCATCATAAGGAAGATGGATTAAAACCGAATTAGTGTGATTGTTACTCCCATCATAAGATAATGTTGAAAATACTCCTTTTTTATGTATTTCTCTCAGATTTATGAAGTCTTAAGCGTTTCTTTGCAGAGATTAAGTAAGATAATGAGTTTCCGTAATATAATTACGAAAAAGCTAATGTGAATTTATTGAGGAATATATAGAAATCTAATCAGTTTAAACAAAATGGCATTTATTTATTTAAAAAACGATGCCTTATTCAAAAATTCTTTTTCTTCTGCTGTTCAATGACAGAAATTATCTTCTTATAATCAAAATTAAGATGCGCCTCTGTGATTTTCGAGTTTCCAAGAGGCGGCTTTCTTCTCTCAAAAACTTTGGCTCCAGAGACTGACAAGAACTCTTCCTCGTCATTGGCAGGCCCTAGTCTCGGAGTTCGCGCGGTAGAAATCGAATGATCAAAATCGCTGACACAAGCCTCCATTTTGGTAGACGATTTACCCATGCTCCCTTTCAGCTTATTAAACGTCCTGTTAGTATAACTTTGAAAATCATAATTGACATCCGGGAAGTGTAATTCACTGGGAGATCTTTCAGTGTCGATTTTTGCTGCATTCCCGCTTCCTCCATTACCGCCTCCACCAAGTTTCAGCAATAAAGGAGGGACATGAGAAACAACAGACATTCGAGATTTATCAGTCTCTTTCAAAAGATTCATAACGGATCTTCTATACGAAGGCACAGAATTCGGGTCCATGTGGTTAGTAACCATAAGCCTTGACGATCTTTTGGAAGGTGCTTTATTGAAGCTTAGCATGTGATAAGGTCTATCTGAGAGAGGAGAAAACGGACTTTTGTCTCCTTCTTGGCAATGTGACCTAGCAGGGTGATAAACATCATCATCTCCTTCATCGTCTTCTTCATCTTTGATGGAATCTAAAGATTCCCTTATTGCCAGGAATTTTTTTAGTTTCGTTCCCAAGTTGGAGACCGTGTCAATGAAAGAATTCGATCTCTTCTCCTTTCGCTCGGGCAGCCGTTCAGTCGCGTGAGAAACTCTCTGTCGCACCCGGTCCAAAGGTAAACCGCCAGTTCGTAATAAGTGGTTTTCTTGGAAGGATGCTTTACCAGTTTTATGCTCCTCTTCAAGACAACCTGGTGGGATGTAAAGTATTTCAGAAGCTAAGCATGACTTAGACCGCTTCATAAACTCAAGGTTGGCTTCTTTTTTCTCGGACTCGAGCTGTTGAGTACTTTCAACCCCACCAGTATTCTTGGACTGAGGTTGGCTGAGCTTCCGGAATAGGTTTGTTTCTCGAATGCTTGAATTAAGGAATTCCATTACACTGGAATGATAAAGTGAATTAGATGACAAGCAAAGAGGGGAATTTAGTTACTCTGCCTGCATAATGGAAGGGTCTGCTGCCGCAGAAAAGTCGTCTGGAAGTATCTTCCAATCTAATTTCATATTTGGCTGGGTCGTAAGGATCACATGCGAAGGGGAAGAATGCTCATGCAGAACTTCCAAGACTTTGAGAAGACGGTTTGTGACTTTGAATGATAATGACACTTTGAAAAGTTCTTGGGTGTTTATTTTGCAGATATTCTCACGGACAAAGTCTTTGAGAAAATTTGGCAGGTTATCTTCGTCCGCTGCTAAAATGTCTTCCTTGAATAAGTAAATCAGAGCAAGCCCCATTCGGATGAACATCTTCCATCCTTTCACAAGGAATAGGTTCCAAAGCATCACAATCTGATACATTCCTCGTTAATTATGCTAAATAAGTTATGTTGGTTACCTGGTTTAGCTCTAATTCATAAGTGAATAAGGTAATGAACCATTGTGTTGTAAAATAACTAATATTAAGGCCTTTTTCACCCTTGAGGTTGTCCAAAAGTTAGTAAGATTATCTCGGTCAAGTCTTTTACCAAGTGATCTATGATATCAGGAAGATAATTCCTCATGAATATTTCAAGCTGATAATTCAGCAGCTGGACTTTTGGAAATCCCTCAGCTAAAATTTCGTTAATTTTGCATTTTTTCAGGAGGTATAGTAGCATCCAGTAAGACTGCTGCTCTGTGAGCTTTTGAGCTAGAAGGATGGAAACTATCGCATTTAAGCCTTGGACATAGCCAGTCTTCGGAAGACTATTTGAAACAGCCACGAGGACCCGAGTCATGCTTTGTTTTCTAATGTTTGAATGCATTTAAATGATCTAAACATCTTAAAATTAAGTCATACGTAACCCCAGAATAGTTAAGTAGTCGAGTTCGATCAATATCACTTTCGATGTCTCGCTCGTAGCCACACTCTTTTAAAGTATTGTCCTTGTTGCCATTAGTTCATATTTCAGTCGAAGAAGCTTACATAGTAATGTGTTGGGTACTTGGCTTCCAGATAATCGAATTTTATATAGTCATTCCAAAGTATAGAATTATCTCTTAAACTGAGACCCTAAGAGAGATAGAGGAATTAGTTTTGAAGGCTAAATTATTGATGATAATACCTTTAGGATGAGTTCAGTTTTACGGGTTCGAATTAATGAAGAAAATTCTTGGGTTCTAAATAGTTTGCAGACATAACTGAGCTGGCAAAGAGTCTCCACACAACAGTATGGAGAGATCAATTTAAGCATCTTCAGGTCCAAGAAATAAGTAGATAGCCTAGAAAGATTGTTAAAGAATGATTTAGTGAGCAAAGGATATGGAAGTACTTTTGTGTTCGAGAGTTCACTTCACCACCGCCAATGCGATTCGAGATGCTCTGGCTTATGGACCTTGCTGCTTCGAAAGCTTGAAGCGTTTTTTCGATGAGTTGATCTTTTTTCTTGTCAAAAGTTGCTAGGAACTTATTGATTCCTGCAGGGAAATGCCCTGGCCGCAGCGAGGGTCCGTCATTTACTTGAGTTTTCTTTTTCTTCTGTTGCGGTAAGGAAGTAATTGAAAGCCCGCTTCTATCGTTCTGCGGAGTTATTGCGCTTAAATCCAAAGTAGCTCCTTTCTTGTCTCCATTTAACTGTTGAAACTGAGCAACGATAGGAGAATCGGCTTCTTTTTGACGCATATTTCGAGAAGTATGTGGAGATTTAAAGTGTGAGTGGTTAACTCTAATGCCCGTTACTTTTTTCATCTGCGGTTGACTGACGAGAGGATTCTTAAGTGATTTCTTGTCTGAGGTAGTAAAGGGGATATTGATGCTCTTTTCGCAGAGAGGACTGGAATCATTGACTTCTGTCTCTGGTTTCTCAGAAAAGTCCTCAAGTTCTTCGTATTCGGTGAAAGTTGCCACCAATGAGCTATCATAAATGTACGGGCCTTCTGAAGTAACAAAAGAGTTCGAGTTTTTGCCTAGATCAACGCTATATTTGCTGGAACTATTGGTATTTCGTTGGATGTTGTTGCCACTGTACGAATCCTGCCTGCATTTAGGACTCTGGTCAGCCTGCGATGAGACGAAGCTGCCTTTGTTTTTTGATACAAGATCCTTAAACTCAAGATAGCGAGGCTTCGCGTACGAGGGACCTCCTGAAAGATGCTTGGTCGGCCGCTCTTGTGGTATTAAATTTTCATCTTGAACACCTTTCGAGGGCAGAGAGTTGCTAGGCTTAAGTTTTAGTTGAGCTGGGCCAACGTGCTTGACTCCTATTCTGTTGACTTTGGGAATAGGTTCTAGAGGGTTATCTGTGTCCATAGAATTGGTGTTTTAAACAAGCCGCAAACGAATATTTTTCAGTTTGAGAATTACTAACACCCGGTACTTTTATTAAAACTTTAAATCATTTTGAATGTTGTAGTGGTAAATCTGCCAAGAACCCTATGAAATAACGAAACTGGAGTCTTTACTTCAGCAAAATAGCCTTTTTGTTAACTGAACGAAATTAGTCCTTCTCGGCACTATAATTGGGGATGGAGTAGAAAATGGTTCGTTTGACAGGCTGCAGTAGTTATTACCACCCGACAAGACGTACTTCTGTTTCTCTGAAAATAGTTCATTAAGTTTCTTTGTTGGAATATTAGCACTCGCGATTGAGGATATTTGGGCATTTGATATGTTCAACACGGAACTTCTAATTATTCTTAAGAGATTGCTTGAAATCGCAACTAAAAAAGGTTTTCTTTCATGCTACAAGCTCGAATTTATGGGGTATTTAAGAAGTACAGACCAATTAATTGTTGCCTTCAAATTCTTTTTTTTCAGTCTGCTATCATCTAAACTCTGTATCGGTGACTAATCGAAGAAATGCACGCTTTTTTAAATTTTTTTTATCTGTTACCCCTGAAGTTCATTACTCCTGTTGAGTTCTATTCATATCACCTAGATTTGGTCATTAATCTAAAGTCAGACTTTTGGAAATGAAAGCTCAATTTGATCCCAAATTTTTGTCCACTCGGCTCAGTCTAATTTCCGGATGTCAAACAACTGAAAAAGCAAATAGAATTGAAAAATCAATATTGGAAATGTATTGGTGGAATCTTAACAAAGTGATATCGTTCTTCTAAGGTTAAAGTATAGATGTTCCTCATTTCACATGGCACAACCAATTCTTCTCCATGTCAACAAATATTATTCATTTGATTTGTTAATTCCCAATCAAATCTGTTTGCCTTTAGCCTCGAAGAAGTTATCTAGTCAGAGACGATAAGGAGATAGAGAGGCCAATGAGCCTGCAGAACGAAATAAGTCCAGCCGATCGGCGCTTCGAGGCAATCTGGAGTAGATGAACTTTTATCAATAGGTAAAATCTCGCAATCAACTGGGAAAGAAATGTTAGGTGAAGGAAGCTTAAGTATTAGATTCGATCTATTTGGATAAACCCATCGAAGACTCTGTAAATTGTTTTGTGAAATTGATTGTAATTTTGACTGATTTGCAGTCACGATATGATTTTAGTGTCAAACAAATGAGATTAATTAATTAAAGTCTATTGAGAGACCTTTGCTCTCTTTTTTTTGTAGGTTTCAAAATGCTTACTAAAATTATCTGAACTTGTCGAAATAAGCGAATTGAAGCAAGTTCCTATCCTAATACATTCTCGAAATTTATATCAAGTTTCGTAATCATTAGAATTTGACCAAATTTCAAGCTTATTTTTCAGCAGAATACGCCACATATTGCTGTAGCCATGACAATATCGTCCAACCAGAACCCATTTTCTCTTTCTGATCTGATTATTTTCGCCTGATGAAATTTCAAAAAAAAATTTCCAATTCAAATAGAATTATCGATATTCTTTTGCTAACAGACACAGAAATAGAACATCAGCTTAAAATAAATTTCGAAAATTAACTATGGAGAAAGACAACAAAACTTTCAATGTAAATTCCCTTCTTTCCTCTCGACCAAACTCATGTGTATTTGATTCCTGGCTAGATCTCATCAAACAGTTTCTCGAATATCGACTCAGAGTTCGAAACTATCAATAATTTAACTACTGGTTCTGGCTTCAGTCTGCCCATGGACTGTAAACTAAGCATCACCAGGAACGAGGAAGATCATACAAAATGTATAGCTGCTAAAACAACTACGGGCATTTCCGTTGTGCAACTCCAGAGCAATACTTACAAAAGTTACAATAAAATCCATATCAACGAAAGATTAGATAAGGAAGAAGTTTCAGCTTTCTCATACCTGACATCCACCAATTCGAAGAATCAGGACCCTACCTTGCTGATAGGGTATAAAACAGGACAGATTACCGTATACTCTCAAGGAAAATCATTAAATACTCTCAATTGGAATGAAAATCCCTATTTAAGATATCATAAGCAACCAGTCATGCATTTGCTTTCTACTCCAGACAAAGACGAAATATTAGCCGTCTTTAATGATTCCAGCGTCATTAAATTCAACATAACCTCGCAAGCAGTCAATCCTATTTTCACAGAGAAGCTTAAAAAATTCAAAAACAAAATTTCGTTTTACAAGCCAAAAAAAGCCAATAAAAACATGAACAAGATCAGAAGCAACATCTCACAAGGTAAACATATAGACGCCTCGAATCCCGAATTTTCAAATTTCTATATGATCAATCACGATGGATCGAAGTCGAACCCAAGAAGCTTCTACAAATTTAATACTAGCTTCATAAGCGATGCTATTGTAATCGAACACGAGCGTTTTCGGAAGAATTTCCTCAAAAACGCAGAAGGCAAAGGAAACAAGATTTTCGCCTTTGTTGACTACAATGGGTATTTCGTCGTTTTCGACTATGAAACGATGAAGCCGTTGTTCAGTTTGAAAGGATATTTCGGAGGCTACAACTCTCTGAGCTTCAGTCCAGATTGCGAATACGTGGCTTTGGGAGGTCACGATGATTGCATAACACTGCTGCACATTAATAGTTTATCTGTGGCCAGGTTAGTCGGGCACAGGTCTTTTGTCTCAAGGGCAATATTTCAAGCGATTCCTACAGAACTTTTTGGGTCAAAGGGGTTAGGAGAGACTTTCTACAAAAATCCTTATCTGAGAGTGATAGGAGGGTCAATGGATGGCACTCTCTCCTTTTATGAGGTGGAAAAGGCTTCTTTGGAAGGGAATATGAATGCTTTTGAACTTCAGGAGTGCCCAACTTCTATATCATTGCAGAATATGTCTGAACCAATTGAGATCAAGCCGTTGTGTACGCACAAGATTGGAGAGGCGATTGGTTGGATCGAGCAGTGTGGGAATTTACTGGTGTCATCTCTAATGGATGGGATAATTGTAACCCATCAGATACAAACCTCTAAGGAAGTGAGTAACAAAGAAAGAGAGGAAGAAGAAATAAAAACGCATCAGGACAGCAAGACCGCTCATGAAACGCCAAAAATGGTGGATAAATTACAGCAAATGAGCGTTGAGGACGAGGAAGATGAAAAGACCAATTTTGATGATGAGATTAATGAACGCAGACTGGCTGAAGTTGATAGCCCTATAGCAAAAAATTTTGAGACGAAACTCTCTTCACTAAGCGTCTCTTTCAGAACATCCCGTGGTGGTGTTTAAATACATCCACAGTCGAACCTAATATTGTAGATATCATGACAGCCGTTTTTTTTTTTGTCGGTATTTAATTTCTTGAAATTTCCTGATAAGAGGTAATATTTACCTCCTTCTTGGCAGGGAAGTACACGAATGATCACAAGTTATTTTATTATTGTGTGTGTATATTGTTCGAAACTAGAGATTTTCCGCTGTAGAAATCAGGAGGAAAAAGATTAGTTTGTATCTATGCTTTTTTCCTCATCAATACTTTTATCAGATGATACCTGTTTTCGTGTAATGAAAATCTAACAACTCAATGTCAAAATGTTTCTCTTTAAATTATCCCAAATTACGTCTTTTTATCAACTAGGACTAAGGTAACAAGGGAACTCAAATTTTGATTGTCGCTGTCAATTTATTCCGCTTCTACATTGCAATAATGATGCTAAATATGCAAATTGACATAGAATAAAAAGATGCAAATTGTATGATTATCAATATCATCTCTTGCCACACAACGAACGCAAATTCTTGATTAAAGGCATAAAATACTAATATTTTTCTTTTTTGTTTTTAAATGATCCATATGATATTGTGGATCTCTTTCATTACAGATACCAGGACACTGGAACCTGTTTTTTCCCTCCTCTTCGATTAATTAATTGCCTCTTTGTTTTTATCTCCATCGCTTCCTTCCTGAGTGTTGGGCTGTTTCTGAGTGGCAGCTTTATTGTCAAAAAAATCATCTGGTACTCGGTCTTGCTCCTGCTTTTTAGGTGGCTGTTTCTTCTTCTTTTCTGGTGATTTCGATGCTGTTTTCTTAATCACAAACTGCTCAGAAAACTCTTTGATCTCCGGATGGCCGACAAAGAACTCATCACTGTTCGTCCGTAGATTATGATGTGTCGTTGGCTTTGAAATAGGATGATAATCCGAGTAACCACCGCTTTTATATCCTCCAGCATAGCCTCCGGTCATACCCGTATAACCCTTAGGTCCTCCAAAAGCACCCATTCCAGAATAATAATAATTCTGGTTACTGAAACTCATTTGGTTTGTTTTCTCTCCTTTGTTATTGTAACTGAAAGCATTTGGGTCCGAAAAGCCGCCCTGATATTGATAATCTTTAAAAGATGTTTCAGTTGAATAGCTGCCGGTTGTATCAGTGCTGTCCGAGTAGTAAGGTCGCGGAGCGTATTTTTTATAATTTGGCTTATTGTACCGCTTGTATTCTCCGTGAGGCTTCCAGGGTCTCTTTTGTTGGAAGTTCCCTTTGTACCCTTCTCCGCGGTATTTGTCGCTGAAAGAGGGATCTCTGTCTCGATTCGCTCTGAGGACATTCTCTCGGTTATCCATATACTCGAAAGCTTCGAAGATATTTGGTTTGTTAGGGCTGCTTTGAAAAATGCCCAGGATTTGCTTTCCTGACTTCGCGCTAAGTCGCGTGCAATCTTTGCAGGTGGTCACGACTTGGTTCTCTCTGTAGTTAATAGAATAAGTCAATACACAGGGAATATTTTTTTGATAATTATTCTTACTCTTTGATGTGCTCGAATTTCTTATGAGGGACATCTTTAATGAAAATCCATTTGATTTCGAATGTCCCATACCACTTCCTTGGCTCCCACCAGTAGTTGAATGCAACGTCATTTTTCGGAGGACAAATCATTTCTGCAACTCCCATGAACTGGTAGCTATTCACCACACTATTTACACGAGAATAAAATAGCATTAACACAGGAAATCAATATAAGCAAGGAACCTGTAGATGAGGTAGATTTTGTTGGGTTTGGGCTTGCTTGGATTATGTGCGTCGTTCCAAGCTTCTTGAAGTCTTGCATTATTCGCTGGAGTGCTAGTCCAAACATGATATTTGATTGCCTAGGTGACATGAGAGAGTCAGATCGATTTAAAGGAAATAATATTGCCTTATGGATGTTATCGTCATTACTACTTCTCATTATGAAGAAATAGTCATCACTTTCGATAGCGTCGAGATCAAAATTGGGATCATTAAATCCCTTCAGATGAGGAAAAGCCTCAATGATCGAATTGTCATCGTTGTAGTCCTTCGCTCTTGGAAATTCGCTGTAGTAGGTCACGGGTTGATAAAAATAGGAGCCATAGTCTGGGTTATCTAGGGTCTCTGGAAATGATTAGAGATAATTATGGTTATTTTCTCACGTTGAGAGTAATCAAGGAAGCCATAATAGCCCGTAGATGGATCTTGCTGTCCAGGGAATTGGCTGTAGTTGAAAGCCTGAAAAGGAATAAATTACGGAGGCTCTACCAATTTATTTTACTTGATAGTTCTGATTATAAGGAATTGATTGAGTTGGCGTGGATTTTTGAGAGTTGCCACCCTCACTAGAGTCAGGGTTCGTTATGATTGGGCCTTCTTTTTGGTTATCCTGCTTTGGTACAGACTCATTCATGAATTTGAAATGCGAAAATCAATGTATTTCTGGTTGATTCCAAGTCAGAAATCTTAATCTAATTCCTCACAAAAATTATTCACTGTCCAACTTGCTGAGTATGATTTATTGAAATTCGAAATACAGTATTTTTGATTTGTTTTGATTCCTCTCGACAAGTTTATACAATAATTGCAAATTACAAATGAAATACACAAATGTGTAAGTTATTTTCTTAATTTCTCATTCCTTCAGTTAATGTGGTGAGCACCAATAGAGAGTAACAATATATTCAACAATCGAAACCTCACACATCGCTATCAATAGCTTAATGGATTTGTCAACATATAATCCATAGGGTACTCAATTGAGGTTTCCTCTTGCTACTATTAAGAAGCAGCTGAAAAATTCAAAGTATTTAGAGTCAAAGCAATAAAAAAACATAAATAAAATAAAAATAGCATCTGTTGGGAATCATGGCTGTTTCTTCGACATTATGAAAAAGCACCAAGCACCTGATAATAGAAATAACTAAAATCAGCCAATCTACTACTGATGAACTTCAAAATATCATTATTTTACAATATAATTGTTCCTTTCATAAATTTCTCAATTAAATAATTTTATTCGGGTTATTGTAAAGAGAGCCCCTAGCATGCAATCTTAGAATTTAATTCTGGAAATCCTATCCATAATTAAAAGGACGTTATTTCTAAGTAGCGAAATCAGTATTCCTGCTTTTAAACCTATAATTTGGTTGAACTCACTGATTGAGATTAGTATCTTGTTCAACTAAAATTGGTGACATACTTAATGGTTGCACACTATCAGATTTTTAACTCAGATTGATTTAACATGATTTAGCATTCTTTTAAAACGAACCAAAGTATGACATTGAAGATGCAGATTGGAATTATTTCGAATAAATATCTTGTGAAATTTGAACTCATATCAATAATCATTTTACTTGTTTTGTCCCTTCTAATGCAAATAATATCTACCATAATTATTAAATGAAATACAAACATTTGAGCTGCCCATATCTCGAATGAGGAAGCATCGGCTTGTCACCTAGCAACCTCTCACCAACGAAGCTTGCCAACCGGTCTGCGTAATGAATTGGTGCTGGCACTTTCACTGAACCCATCCAGTTGTAATAAAGATAACAGAGCTTATAGGTCAAAAGCTCTATATCTTGCAGATTCTTTACCACTTCTTCTTGTCTATGCTCATATGTTCCCTCAATCTCCTTGTAGTATGCGAGAACAAAATAATGAGTGGGTGTGACACTACCCTCTCTAGTTTTCTGACTCACCAGATAGAAATCCGAGTCTTGAGTTACCACAGAGTCAATGATAGTGCCTGGAATTGGGTTATTCACTGGGATTTTTGGATTCGCGAGGTCGCCATTGAAGAATTTTGCGTTAACGCGTTTGTTGGCACACACAAAAATAATTTCTGGTCTTTCAGTCATCTCCTTTTTTTCATTGATGCCTCTGATAAGCGAAGCGAGTTCAATTGTTTGCACACTTTGTCGTTGGCTCTCGGATACACCATCACGATAAACAATGACACTAGCCGGGTAACAGTTGTTGACTTTTTTGAATTCTTCAAGAGCTTCGAAGAGGGCGCTTTGAAGTTGAGTCCCAATTTCTTGGCCTTCTTCATGAATTCTGACCGTTGACCAATATTGTGAAAAGAATCTGTTCATTGTCGCTGTAAAAGCTAGCACACTCCTCTTTCCACTGTTGATCTTGTGAAACACGTCTATGCCCACTATCATCGTAGGCTTGTTAGAGAAAGGTAGTTTATTCACATTCCAAGGCACACCACCCATTTTCGCGCAGATTTGAGAAAGAATCTTGTTGCAGATTGATCGCAAACCTTTCTCAGAGTTAGCCGTCGATGTGAGGACTACTTGATTAGGAATTGGTCTTTCAGTAGTGAAGAATCGCTTGAGATCATCGTAGAGTGGTGCTGCTTTCTTCCGACCTTCCAAAATTAGGACAACCATCTTAGTTTTTGGGCCCGATGTTCTCTTGATTTCTTCAATCCAAGAAGAGAGGTCTCCTCTGTTTATTCCTACAAGTAGCGGTTTCTTTGCAGGATAATCATACGAATCAATGGTCTGTTTCATAACGTCCAAAAACCGTTCGGCGACTCTTTGTTCTCGTTGAGGATATAAGAGCACCCACTCATCAAGTTCGACCTCCTTAAACATTTTGACTTGAGAGTCTCTCTCCAGAGAAGAGTTATTTTCAATCTTTATTTCGATCGGCTTCTCATATTTATCTTTTCCAAAGATCATATTGCCTGAATCAGCTTTCTTTGCTGGAATTGTAAGAGGCTGCGGATCTAGGTTAATATCCCACTCTTTGAGGATTAAGCTAGTAGACTCATTATTTCGAGCCATACTAATCAACTCCGCAGTCTTCTTCAATCTATCCTCAGGCCTTGGCTTGGTTTTCGAAGTGAGGTCTTTCATGAAATTGCGATCTTCCTTCATTTCTTCCGAGAGACCAGTAGGAACACAAAGCTCTGGTGGCATATATTGGATTTCTTTTTTCCCGTTAATTTTCTTGGAGAAAACAACAAGCGGCATGTTTTTCTCCCTGATATCTTTATTATGTTTAGCTTTAAAGTACTCAATGAAACTTATTTGCTTCCCATCAGATCGAGTAAACGTATCCGTTAATTTCTTTTCAAAATCAAACCCTTCGACTCGAAAAGATATTTTGTTATGAATCGCCACAGCAGTCATCCCACGTACCAATTCGTTCAGCTTCTGGATGTGCTTTCCAGTATTCTCGTTTAAAATATCGGCGATGGTCTTCTCCCGCAGCACCTTATAACTCAAATCAATATTCATCAGAGGTGTCTTATTATAAACTCTCAGTGAAGTGGAATATCCAGGCCATACTTCAACCTTAGATTTTCTGTAATTAAGTTCCATGGCGGATGTGTTGTTGTAGAATTTCCGATTAATTTGCTTCAGTTTCAGTTTACCCTGCAAGCTTTTAAGGATCCTTCCATAAAATCCACAAGCTTCGGGGCTATCCTCGATTTCCAAGATCCCAGTTTGTCGAATTGAAACTCGAAATGTTGTTGACTCAATTGTAACAAAGAAACTCATTTCGTCGACAATTCTAGGAGAATAAAGAGTGCTCCCAGCCCGATAATGAGTCATACCGAAACTGGCAATGAGGTCCTTGCGATGGATTGATATGACTTTGATCAGGAGGTCTTGATCAGCGATAAGATCGATTGGCTGATCATCTTCGAATATTTCAATCTTGTAGCGATTGATAGGCTGTCCGGACTTAACTTTGAAGAAGTTTGCTATGACTTGTGTGATTTGAAATGGCGAACTTGATTCTACCATGCTGCTCGAATGTACAAGAAAGGTTTCTTGTTGGCTATTCTGTGAAATTTATGTTATTTATTAATTATGCTTACCGGCTCTGATATTTAAATCAGATTTCGCTATACTACTTTAACCACAAATTTATTTTTTTTATAGTAAGGGGAAAAAACTCTGTGAGAGATGGTGTTTGTGAAGTAATTTAGTCGAATAATACTTCTCTGCAAATATCATGTTGGATGCATGTCAATTAGAAACTGAAAAATTTTTTGTATGTTTGTTTTTACTCATCCATGAGGTGTTCTTTCAGTGAAAAATCCGCTTTGCCGAGGTGGTGGCCTTAATAATGGATTTTCTAAATCGTTTCACTAGCGCAGACCGTCATAGCGATCACTCTAAGAGTTGCTTTGAACGGCACATGAAATATTATCTTCCTTTATTAAGCATCAAGATTATATTGAACTCTCTAGTAGTTCTCTAAGTTATTTCCAAAGAGAGTGCTCTTTGTAAAAAGCCAGAAATTTTCAACTCCATGGTGAGCCGATATGATTCATGTCACATAGTTCGAAGGGAGAAAAGCAAGCAGAGACAAGCTTTAGATTTCTATAAGCAAGCTGCCAAGGATGAATCTTTTCGCACCCTCCAAGCATTAACTTGGAGAAAATCACTAATTAGCTCCCTAATCATTGGTTTCAAGCCTTTTTAGTTCCTTAAGTTCTCATGGTACCCTGACTTGAATAGAATATGTAATTCATTAACATCGCGGTATCCTCCTTAGGATTCAGTGAATATATCATAGCTGTTTCTGGTTTTGTTATTATCAAACCTAAACAACGAATATGATTTTCTTTGAATTTTCAAACCTTTCTTGGAGAGATAATGTTTGGATTCTTTTTTCATTTCAAAAAAATTATCTTGGAAGCCATTTTCTCAATATAACACCTTCTCCTCTTATGCTACATTGGACATCTCTGAGTTAGGTGACTTTCCTGATTCTGGTGCATTCGGGATCAATCTTGAATTGGCATTTCTTCTGTTCGTATTTATCAACTAATTCTTTCTTGTCATATCATCTTCGAAACTTCCTAAATTAATCAACTATTTGAGATGGGGTAAATTCAATTTTACTTGTAGCTCATAATCACTGGGGTCCTTCCAACGTTTATAAAGCAATACAGCATTACAAATGCTGTTATATTCATCAAAAAGCCATCAGCTTTGTTTAGAGTAGAGTATTAAACTAATAACAGCTTAGATCCACGGCATCTTACAAAATTTTCTCTTTAATTAACATTATTTTTTGTTCATTAGCCTTTAGTACGAAGTGGTATTCCTCTTGCTTTGAGTAGCACTCATTGTTACCATCATTAATCTTTTTCTAACTTCTATTTAGGCTGTTTCAGCTATCTTTCTTTTCTGATAGCTGATTGGATCAACCGAAGTGAAAATTTACACTGGTTGCTATTACAATAGTAAAGAAATTAAAGATCTTTTTTTCCGAAATGAATTCAGATAGACTCCTCGAAAATGAACCCATCATTTTCATGCCAGATAAAGGACCCATCAAACAGATAAACCCCAAAGACCTCCCTTCACCCGATGAAGCGGTTTTTGAAATGGTCAATCCTATGCCAATCTTCGTGAAGCTCAAAGAAGATAGCTCCAGTAAAACAGACAATCCCATCGATGACCCTCGTAACCCCGCGCTCATCAGCGAGATCCTCGGAGATATCAGCTATGTAAACGGCAGGATGTGCTTGAAAAAACATGCCCTTATCATTATCAACGGCTGCTTACAACGTTTTCTTACCTCTGATTCACTCTCTGAAAGGGACAAAGAATATACAAGCTTCTACACAAGCGTGCTTCTCAACTATGAGCCTGAGTACTCTGCGACTACTCTAACAATATTCTATCAAATTCTGCAGGGTTTGCTTAAATCAAGCGTGCTGCGACCCGAGATGAAATATATTCTGACAAGCAAAGGGCTGAAAACTCAATGGGAGACCTGTGACTTCAAAAACTACCAAAATTTCAAGGACTTCTTCTCAGCATTCAAGAATTTTGTGAAATCTTCTCCCTTGCTGACTGAGATTCCAATGGGATATCTTAATATCGATGTCATCGAGTTAAGAAATTTGCTGAAACGAGAGCTAACAGGTCGCGCAAGCGCAATTATCTCTCACGAACTGAAATCAAATTCAGCGTTGAAAATGCTGTTGTTAGTCAAGACCATCGAATGGATTCAAAAACTGGAAAGTTATAATCTCCTTTTCGAATACAACGTGAAAAATGCATTGAAAGTAAGCACTGATAAAATGGCAATTGAGCTCGTCAAGCATATGTATGGGAAATACAAGGAGATGGAAGACAAGCAAGAGTACTATTCAGGAGATGAGGAACAGAAAATCCCCGAGAAAGTAGAACCTGCCAAAACTAAACCTCAAGTGGAGGCAAGCATCACAGAATCAAAAGCTCAGCAGAACGCTCCCGCTTCCACAACAAATCCGTTTTTCATGGAGGGTTCTTCCTATCAGAAAAGCACACAAAAGCCCGTTACAAGTCAGAAGCCTCAGCAAATTAGTCAGCAACAGCACGTAGCGAGCCATCCACAACAGCAGCAGGTTCAACCTTCAGAAGCTAAAGAAAACGATGAGGCTGATGAGGGAGAAGAAGGTGATATAACCCCAGCTGAGGCAATGAAGGCCTTTTTTAGCCTTGAGAAGTTAAAGGTTGAAGAGTACCGACACAGCATCATGAAAAATATTAGAGAATTCTTCACGAAAGCTAAGTTTATTATTAAAAAGGACGAGATTGACGAGCCACGAGCCATGAAAATAGTTAAACTCTTCGCTCCGCGATTCAAGGTCAAGAAGACACCAGCCATCTGCAAAGCCTATCTCGAATTCTGCAGTTACTATGGTCTAAAGCCTGATGAAGAGCTCGTCACTAAATGGGAAAAAGCATCCGCCAAGCAAAAAAACAAAGAGCCCACTCAGCCACAGCAACAGCAGCATGTGCAACCTCAGCAGCATGGGAAACCTTCTGCAGATAAGAAAACTCAAGCAGATACCCATCCTCATAAGTCGAAACCAGATCAGCAAGCAAAGCCACCTCAATCAAATCTAATGATTAGCAAGGGTCAACCGGATTCTCATAAAGAAGGCAACGACAACAAAAAATCCAATAACCAGAATGAGAAGAAAGACGCCAACAAATTCGATACAGGTGCACAAAAGGATTCTCTCTTTGACCAGAAAAAGCCTGAAAAGGTTCAAATAAGCACCGAGATGAAACCAAGCAAGGGAGTCGAGGATCCTTGTCAGAAGTTTTACAAGGAGTAAGCACTTTTTTTATTATTATTGAGTAACGTTTAAATTTCAAGCGTCCAAGCAAGATTCGACATTGAATTCCCCGATTTCAAAATTTTGCGGTTTGAGCTTGGAGACTTAAAATCCATTTCGCTATTTGAGACAGACCTTACCTTGTACGTTTCAAGAGTAAATCTTGGCGTGAAGAAGACTGAGGTATATCAATTTTCGAAAATAATGCAAATAACGCCTTGACAAATTAGGATAAGGTGGCTGAAGAGGTTCGTGAGTTTTTCCTTAAGAACTTCGAGAAAAGCATTGATAAAAATATCGAAATTATTCCATTGAACGAGAAGAGAGCTCTGAAACTATCGAGCGAGACCTATGGGATCACCTGTGCGATTCTGCTAGATCTTAATAATCACATCAAAGACAGCTTAGGGAAATTTAGACTGCTTTTATCAGGGCAACCTCGCATCAAGGCAGCTCACGCGAAGGTGTTAGATTATCTGAATGATAATAAACTACTGAGGCAAGACGGAATGTCGACGTATGTGGTTCTGTTGATGCTCATCGTCGCTTGCCAAATGAAGTTTGGTGGCCAGAGGGTTCTTAAATAATTATTTTTCTCATGTCGTCTAATACTTTCGTTAAATAGCTTCTCCAAGGATTGCAAGAGAAGATTCAAATCGATCCTAAAGGTGCTAAAGCTACTACTGAGGCTATCTTGGAGAGATTCCACCAAATATACTCGAATATACTTGAAAAGGTGCTCTATTAGCATAATTCTTTGTTAATTCGGTTTTATAGGAGGAGACAAGGCGCTTCTATTTTACTATCGGAGAGGGCGTTATGAAACCTTTATCTGAAGAGGTTACGATTGGTGAAAGTGCTTTCTTCATTGAGGATCCGTTCGTTCCACGCTTAAATGCCTGCCGACACAGTAAAATAATTTTTTTCTTTGCTCTGTGAAGATTAATTTTTCCTGTAGTAAAATTCAATAGTGAGTATAATAACCAGTTGGTCGAGGCGTTAAAGAAGAAGATAATATAGGTAGCATAAGGAGTAAATGAGTGTCTCGTCGTCTCATTGAATTATTGTATGCGCGAGAGAGCTAATTGACTTTTCCGATGGTGTTGTTGTTATTAATCGATTGTTCATTATTCTACCTTTGTGTTAACAAAAAATCAACTTTACATGAATGTTTGATTCCGATTTTACTAAAAAGATAAGCTGAGCTGAGGATTGTAAACCTTCCAATATTTTGCCCAGCTAATACATATCGGAATCATAATGCTGGGGTCTAATAATGTAGTTCTTCGTCTCGACATGTGTGTGATCATAAGTAAAAGGATAAACTTTCTAGATACATTAGCACTTCTTAAGGAAAGCACGACGAATTAGGATGAGCAGCTAATGCGCTTGACTTTTGATGTTAATTTATGTTCAATTAAATCAGTTTTACGTACCATGAAAAGATAATTCCTTTCGCCATTAAACATTAGTTCGATAGAAAACAAAAAAATTCTATCTGCGAAGAAATATCGCATTCAGAGCTGAGGAGAATACCAAAAAAAGATTATGATTTAAATATCACGTCAAATAGGTTGCCTTAGGCGAGAACGGTATTATCCCAAGAGTTGAGTCTCCATCATTTTCGGGGTGTCCCGTTCATTATCAGTTAACAGAAATTTAGAGCTCGTTCTCTCAACCGCCATGATAGTTTTGTCTGTAATCCCTGAAAAGATTCTCGAATGCCCTTCAGTGAACGAAAGAGGATAAGAATTTGTTTCATCAATGAGACTTTGTGCTCCTCTATTCACACTAGAAACAGAACGTCTTGCGATCATAAAATATAATGCATTCCAAATCCCCTGACCATGTCCCAATACAATATGCAGAATAATAAGTGCTTTGGGATTGTAGCCAATAGTGCAGCTGAGGACCCGATGAACGGTAGGAACAATCCAAGCGAGACACATAATCAAAGGATATACGGCTATCAGCAGAAACATCCTTCGGAAATTCAAACTCCACTGAAGTATCGGAATTAGAATCTTCCTCAACATGAAATACAGGAAGAGCTGAAGGAAGGTAAAAATCCAAAATGGCAAGTAAAAAGTAAGCAAAGACGCTTGTGGATTATTTAAGTTTTTTGAGCAGGTAGGATCATGCGGGCCAGAGAGATTGTCCAAGCACTTCCTAGTAAAAATAAGTTGGTGAAGTCTGCTATTATAACTAATATTACCAAGCGCTGAATCCAAAGGGAAGTAATAACCCACCAGCATTAAAGTATATCGTGAGTTTTTCAGGGTTAGCTTCGATTCCCCCTATGGTAAGATATATCGTCAAGGTAATCAAAAAGTTCCATGCAATTGAGGAGTACCAAGCAAATTGATGGATAAACTCTTCGATAGAGCACGAGATACCAGCACTATTAGTAAGGAAATTTAGCAAGGGAGCAACGCCGAATAGAATGTAGGATAATGAGAGTTTGATGAGTAATCTAGCCGTAAAGTTTGGTGTAAGTCGATTTATGACCAAACTTATGATAATCAGACAGCTTCCGATGATGCTGAGAGTTGATGTCGCAACATTGATGTAGATAATGAGCTCATTAGCATCAAGCGCAGCTTGATCATGCGTAATGAGGATGGGTGACTCCATATTAGACCTTAATAAATGGATTTAACTTTAATTTCGGGTTCGCTGTGATAATGACTCCAGTTGTTTTAATTTAAGACCTCTATAATTGGAATGAGCAAAAGGAAGCTAAGAGACTATATATTGTCCTCAGACCGAGCTCAAATCTGCCTTCGAATATCTTTGAAGTGATTGTGAAGCACATTGTGATGGATATTGCTAGGTAGGGAGAGGACAAATTAGAATTTCATGCAACAATTTTTTTCTGAGTCAATATATCCAAGTTATGTTTGAACTTGGAGAAATTTGATGATCAACAGATTGAGTACGTTTAATGCTATATATACATCACAATAAAGAGAAGTGTTACAAGATTACGGCCTGCACGAATGCAATCCCAAAAAACTACAAATGCAGGGTATAGACCAACAAATATGACCTCCCCATGCATTTCTAGAGAAAAATTATTAGCTTAGGTCTAATATTAAAGTAATTCCGAGAAATTATCTCGGTTTTTCGCAAAACCAGTTTCACCTTCATCCCGCATCCTCATCATGTGTCTTTATTTGAATGTAAGTACTTTATTTGCCGAGGAATAACTCGCGGACTGATGGATGGACTATTAATACTTATTAGATTGCTCAATTATTCTGATTTGTTACATATTTTGCCGACAAAGGCGACTTGAAAGAATAATTACTATCATTATCATCAATTCGATTTGCCTTTCCATGAGATTTCGTTGTCAGGACTGATTTTGGACTACTAGCGTTAGATAAGTTCGACAACCTATTCGGCTTAAAATCAAAGCTCAGAACCGAGATTCCTGAGTAGCTATTCAAGCGGGTATGCATTCCGGTATTCTTTCGACTTCGTTTTTTGACACTGCACTCGATATGAGACTTCTGAAACGAACCCAGTGACCCCCAATCCTCTTCTATTCTCCTTTCTTCTTCTTCCACTTCAGGCTGTTTATCCGAAGTCCCAGCGTCGTTATCCTTAGAAGACGTGTTAACGCTCTCGGCATTAATGCCAGAGGATGGTTGACAAAAACTCTGCTCTGATATCTTTAAGAGAGGCTTCTGCTGGGCATTTGATTGCATCTCTTGAGATGAGATTGTAGAAGGAGTTTCGACAACAGGCTGTCCATTTTCATTCCTTTGTTTTCCAGTCTGTTCACCAGGTCTCGAGGTTGATTTTTCTCTCAACATATTCTCAAGATTGTTTTGAAAGTTCTCGATATTGAGGATCTGATCGGCGTTTTCATCATCCAAGACCTTTGTATCTATGTAATTTGAAGTGCGAACGGTAGCTGGATTCTTAAGGCTCTCAAGTTCCTCGTAGTTTCTGGCTGACAGAGGGAAATATTTCTCAAACTGGTCCTTTTTGGGGTGTTGCTCAGAATTAGGGATGCGGTCAAGTTGCAAGACCAAAGAATGCAGCATTTTAATTGTTTTGTTTCGAGGCACAAGATGCGGGCTAGGCTGGTCAGTATCAATTGAAGGATCCTCTGGGACAACGCTTTCTTCGTCTGATAAAGTTGATGATCGTTTTTGATGTTCATCGTTGAGTTTGCCCTCGGAGCTTTGTTTCCTGTGAAGAGATCGTATATAAGGGGTAAGTTATAATTAGAGTACCTTTCAATGATCTCAAAAGAACTTTCTTTGACTGATTTTTGACTGCCTGACAGTTCCTCTGTTAAAGCAGGCTCATTTGGTTTTTCTTGAAACTCAAGCTTTGCGTCGTCGTTTTTCACGAGAATAAGGCGAGTAGGATCGGGACTCCCGTTTTCATAGATTTTTTTCAGCTGCTCGAGCAATCTTCTTGTTATTTTGACACTGAGAGCTTCTTCAAGCAATGGACCCTATGAAACATGAGTTTTTGTTAAAGTGCTGGGGAAAAAGATGTTTTAACTACCTCATTTGACAATTCCCACAGGCTCTGCTTTAAAAATTCACCGATTTCGTCAATATCTCTTTCTAGAATATCCTCTGCAACAATGAGTAAGTTCAGATGGCAGGGCAATTTGCTTACTCGTAAAGAATTTTAAGATGGTGATGGCTAATTTCAAGAAGATCTTCTCTCCTTTTACAAGATAGAAATTCCAAAACTTCATAACCTATGGAATTCTTGTTAATTGCTTGCATTGGTCTGATTTTTACTATAGGTATTCTGAAATAATGAGTGTACAGAGTGAGGAACCAAGGTGTGCTGAAATATTCGATTGTTTGTCCTTTGGCAATCTAATGAGACGGGGAATATATTATTATTCTCATTGAGAAAGAGTTAGTTACGATGTGCTGATAGATCTCAGGGATATATTGATGCATGAAGCACTTCAGTTGATAGTTCCATTGATTAACAAGAGGAAAATCATGCGAGATCAGATTCTTTAATCCTCTCTTCTTTAGAAGGTAAACCATCATCCAATAGGTATCCTCTTCTCGAAGATAAAGCAGATAGGTTCCAACAATCGAATTGAGTCCTTGAATGTAGCCGACCTCTTGGATGCTATTTGAAAGCACGACCAGAACCCGGAATAATGCATTTTTCCTATAGATTTTAATATTTGTCAATGCTTCCGCAAATTCCCTCAAATTTACCCTTCTTCTCTCTGAAAAAATGCTTCATCCTGCAATGTGCGGTCAATATCTTTATTAATTTCTCGAAGATAAGTATTCTTCTTGAAAAAGATGTTGATAAATGAAAGAGGGTTGTTTTGCTTGATCGTTTCAAAGTCAACAAAATGCTTCCAGAATTTCCTTTGCTGAGGCTTATCCAATCCCTTTTGTTTTAAATTAAACATCCACTTCTATTAGATTATTCTTACTCCCAGGAGCGAATGTCGAAGCGCGGCTTTAAATTTCTTTGAAAGATTTGAACTCATTACCACTTTAGTCACAGATTTCACTGACAGTAACTCTGGAGCGTTGAGAAAATCAAGAATTCCCTCAATGATTTTTTCATTTTCCAAATAGTTTTTGAAAGATCGAACGCTTGAAGAACATTATTATTTACAAAGCCTCTGATATCAGCAATACCTGGTTTTCGGCAAGTTTTTTCTCGATTCATTGTAAGGTTCGGAGCCGTATTTTTGAATTGAGGTCAATTTGGAAAAGTCATGATGGAATTCATTTCGCATTACACGATCTGTGTTGCAAACGCGATGCAGAGGAGAAGGACTGTCTCTATCACTTTCATTGCCCTCGCCTCTGTTCGTTCGTCCTTCTCGATTTTTCGAAAAGGGATTGATATAGACCTGCGAATTGTAGAGAGAAGATATCTCTGAGCGATGATTTCTTGAAGGGCTTTTTGGGATGGCTCCGTATGAATGTGGACCGAAGTCTCCGAGTTGTTTCATCGGGGACTCGCAAAATTCATCCAGGTCGTTATCTATGTACTCAAACTTCGCCTCATCTAGATGATAATGATCAATACAACTCTGAAAGGATCTTAAATTTACTTGATTCCTTGCCAGGACTCTCATTTATAGAACTTTGACTCGCCTTTTGTAAGGTAGGCGCTAAGTTGATCCTTAGTTTCATTTTCTCTTGGGAATGAAATTGACTCTTAGATTCGATAGTTATATTCTTCTTAAATTCGCTGTCAGAATCGCTGTTGTCGTTGGAGGCTGGCGTAAAGCTACTGGCAGCCAGGCCGTTGTTCTTGAAAGTAAGCTTTGGAATGATTATGGGAGTGCCGTGATTCATGTTGATTTTTCCTGACATTCGCACATGCGAGAACTCGGTGTTTTTACGATAATTAACCCAAATTAAAACGTTCGTAGATGACTAATTAATGATAAGAAATAAATTTTTAAAGGTAAGCTAATCAGACTGAGCTGTGATAATTATAAATGGAATTTAATTATGTGATGAGCTGGCAGAAATTTGCCATTTGTTAGAATCAGGATAAGCTAAAGGAAGAACTCGATGAAGTCGTATAATCGCTTATGCGTGCCCGAAAATGCTCTTTTCGAAGGGAAAACTCTACAGAATTCGGAAAGAAGCCAATCTGTGAATTATAACAATCGCTCTTTTTTTTCTTTTCTTTTTCATCTACAAGAGTAAGGTGTTTGTCTCAGAGCAGCATTATATAAAAAAAGACATTGTAGTTCGAGAGGTTTTATAAGCTTTCTGTTGGGAAATATTTACATTGAGTACCAATAAAGGGAATATCGAGACCTAATAGCGAGAATTTTGCTAGGGTTGGCGCAAATAAACTATTTTTCGCTCGATTCCTGTGACTCCTTGGAGGTAATGTCTGACTTTGCTGAATATTCTAAGATCACCTACATCATTCATTATTATGAAACTCCCTGATCAATAATTTTATAGGTTCCCTTGGTAGTAACCCTCTAAAAATATCAATTTAAGCAACAGCTTTTAGTACAATATATATGTGCCTACATATAACAAGAGTAGCTTCTTAGCTCGTACTCATTTTCATGAATATACCTAAAATTCTCCACTATAAAGTGACAGCAGAAATCTTCTCGTGTTTACCAGTCAGGATAATCTCCTTGCGTAAGAAAATCGCTTCCTGTCACCACTTCCAACATTTTGTAAAAGTTACTACCTATAACTAATCTTCCTTTTCCAAAAGCCGAGAACAACCTAATCTGATCTTTGATCACGTTCATGTAATACGCGATCTGCTTGTTTTCCATATCAACCAAGTGATTATATTTGTTGAAGAGCCAGAAATAGAAGCACATCTCTTCGAAGTCATATTTATCCAGGTTCTTCCCCATAAACTCTACAAGCGTATTTATGAAATCGTAATAATTAATGTCCAAGAACCCGCGAGCTTCGATATCCTGCACGTAATAATAAAGGCTGTCTTTATCTTGCTTTGCCAGATTTTTCTTCAGGTATTCATCAAAAAATCTCAACACTGTCTTCGAGAACTGAGAGTAGTCTCCTTCCAGCTCTCTCATCGTCACAGCGTCGATGTATCTGATCATATCGTAAGCACTCATGTGTCCCTTTAATTCAAGCACTCTACGCTCGAACAGCTTATTGAGCACGTCCATGTCTTCAAAGGCAAACACATCGTAATTTTCCAATACCTGTACTATGTGCTCCAATCGGTAATGGATATTCTCATTCGTGAGTAATCCATGTAAAAGCACTTTAAATTCAGGCTCTAGTGCGAGATCGGAGTGGATTTCGGATGCTCGACGATAAATTTCGCAGAGACTGGATATCAATGGAGCCGGAAGAATAGCCTTATTCCCCACTTTTTGTGCAGTCAAGTTATGTATTTTCGTAATGACAGTTTCGAGGGAATAGTAAAACTCCAAACTTCCATAGCCTTTTTTCGCAAAAGCAAACAGAATGTTGATCAAGGCAGGAATGTCATTGCTTTTATCGAGGTTCTTGAGAATCAGATACTCTACTCTCTCCATGATTTTCGGATTGGTACGTTCGGCTTCTATCATCCCTTTCGCGATGTATTGATAAACAGAAGCGTTGACCTCCCATTTAGAGTTCAGGATGTCTCGTTCGAGTCGGTCATAGACTTTATTGACGAATTCTTTCTCAGCTACCGGTATCAGAGAAAGAAAACCAGCTAAACCGTAAGCGCTCTCTCGGAAATTAGGGAAATGACGCTCGTCGATCACATAGTCTCCGAGCACCAACCAGAATTCATCATCTCTTTTGTATTCGAGTCTGTTGTAACAGTTGGCAATGGAGCCTATCCATGGGTATTCTTGAGTGGCAGAGGTTAAATGGCCCTTAATGTTGGAGGTAAGAGTTAAAAAATCCATGTAGTATGGAGATTTTTGCTTGTTTGCACTGTACTCCTCTAGCTCGGTGATCCTTCTTAAGAAATGCACAAGGTCGTTCAGAGAATATTCGTATTTCTTTTCCTTTAACATTGAGTATATAGTGCCCACGTCTGTGATATGAGCAAGTCCGAATTTATCATTGTATTCGTAGAGTGAATCCCAATTTACTGATTGAATCGCTGCCTGATGGTGTAAGATGATAGAATACGCCTCTTGGTCTAGATCCGAGTTTGGATGTTCTGTCGTTTGCTTTGAAAAATAAGCGAGAGGATGGTAGAAAAGAGTTGAGGACGCTAATGCCCTAGGCTTGAGGAAGTTTTTCGCAGCCTTGGAGAGATAGGAGGCTATTGAGGAGTGAGTTTTCAGATTGAGCATGTTTAGGGAGTTTTTTTCCAGTTTCGATAAAATTTGTTAAAATAAAAGGCTGTAATGCCCTGTAGTATTTCGAAGCGGTTCAAATTGAGAAAAAAAAACTCTCAGTAGTTAGCTTTGAAACTTCAGAAAGTTTAAGCTGTATTCATTGGAAGTATGAAAAATGAAAAATGGAACTGAAGGCAACTTCATGCTCAGATATTTTGATAAACTTGAAAGGGCTGGTAAGATACAACTTCTTGATGGCTCTGAGGGGGTTTTTTTTTTTTATTGTAAATAGAATGCTCACAGGATTTAATACATTCGTGTTCTTGGTTGTTTATTTGGCATTGTCACCTGCTACGGACAAGCATCCATCAAATGTATGGACGATCGAAACATATTTCATTCTTTCATTTTTACAAAACATTTTTCGATCTTGTCAACAAACAACACTCTCATGCATGAATATGATCGATAATAAAAATGCAAAGTGATAGATAAATGCTAGAGTGCAAATCCGCAGGCGTTTGAGGAATATCGAAATTTTCACAGTCGAATTAGTTCTGAATGACGAAAGAGGCTATTGGGCTCTAATAAGCAATGTTGTTTGTTACTTAATGCATAGAAAAGAAATTTACTGTTCTTCTAGGAATCAAGTCAACATAATCGGCTGGCGAGAGAGGAAGGAGTCCCATAGTGTAAAGTCTGTAGCCTCCAATACCAAGAATTACGGACTGAATAGCAGCATACATAAGCTTATAAGGCAAGAGTGGGATCTTGTATCCTTCAAATTGCTTGAATGCTTTGATGAAAGAGTTGACTAATGAGTGAAATATGCATAAAGTACCTCCATTTATTCCAAGTAAGGCTCTAACTGGCTGCACAATGACTTGGAACGTGAAGAATATCATGAAGATGTTGAGGCCACCTCCACTCATATAGAGCATCAGCAATGCCATCAAGATTTGGCCGGCTGGTGACATGGCGAATCCTTTGATCTTTTTTTCCATAATATCTCGAACTGCTGCTGGACGTGCTTCTCCTTCGCTCACCTAGTTTTGTTAGAGCTAGTCGATTACAATAGGATACGTCTGACAGATTCTTGGTGTAACCGAGTGGATCAGGGACATCGGTTCTTGGCTTTACAAGCTTAACTTCCCAAGCTTTCATTTGTGTTTAGACTCTTAATTAATATACTAACTCTGTTAATTCTCCAAAAATAACAAATACTCCTATGTTTAGCATCAATGCCAGGTGGAAGGTGGCATGCAGCTTTCTCTGATTAAGTCTCAGCCTTATGGGTTGCCCAATGAATTATAAGGGAATTTTTCCAGCTTCTGAAAAAGAATGAAAGATCCTATTTTGCGTTGTTTGTTCGATTTTCAAAGATAAAATTGATTGCGAAAGATTTTAAATTCACACGTCGATAAGAAACATTTTCAGCTGCTGCGACGCAGTCGAACTTTGAGAATGATTCACTGAGAGACTTGGAGGTATGACTTACAGTAGCATCACAAAATTTGGTTGATTAAAAGGCTTTTGTCTGGCAATTGCACTGAATGTTCATTGTGTAGAGGCAATATGCTACCATCTCATCGGATTTGCTTGGCATAGCAAACATGATGGGTTGTGATTTCATAGATCTGGAGAAATTCTCACGAATGTGAAGGAGCATTAACGAATGCATTACTTTTGCATTGTGAGAGCCAAAGAATTCGTTGTCGTCTACTTCAAGGCTCTTAATATTTAGAGCTGTTGGTCGTTGTGGATTTTTTTCGGTGAATTCTTAGAGTTTTGTAAATCTCGAGTTGAGAAAATTCAGCCAATGAGTGTTGCTTGTTGTTACATTTTAAATTCGAAGAATTATAGTGTGTGTGTATCCTACCCAAAATAATGATGTACTTTATCACTCAATATTTTCTAAGCTTGACAGAACTTCAAATTCTTCTTTGAATCGCAATCCTTGAAAAATATCAAATTAATAGTTTGATTCTATAAACTTCATCATTGCACTCAACCAAACTTATAATTTTCGATAAAAAACTTTATATACCCCTCAATCAAATCTACCCCAAAACTTTCCAACGGCTATCATCCCCAAAAACTAGGACCCTTCTTCGATCTAGGTACACAATGCTTTCATTTTTCTCATTTGGTATGTTTTGCAGGCAATAGAGCTTCTTATCATCAACAATCACCTGACTATTCCAAAAACCTTCTGCAAATGGCAGCCTTCCATGAGTAAACCGTCTCATTTTATGCCCTACTCTCAATGTCTTTTCTCTGTGTGAACTACGACTACCATTCTCAGCCTCATCGGCTTCCACACTAAGGATCCAACACTCATCTGATTTGACCTTGTAATCTGCATGAGTTCCTCCGAAAATCATCATCTGCGTAGGATTGATTTGGATGCAAGCCAACGAGGAATAAATCTCAAATGCCTCTTTCTTTCCATCAAAACTAGTTGGCAGCTCAAAATCAATCATAGTCCATTTATCCGACATAGGATCATACCTCTCAATCGTGTTATTTAGCTGTTCATCATCCAATTTTCCACCAAATTTGTAAATAACTTTATTTCTGAAAGTACAACACGCGGGATTATTAGCTTTCAAGTTAAGCGCAGCAATCGTCTCCCACTTATTCTGCTGAATGTCATATCTTTCACATTTAGTGGTAAAATCCTGCGCGTCAGAGAAGCCACCAATAGCGTAAATATACCCATCAAGATAAACTAATCCGTGACCTGATCTTCTTGTTTTCATGGGGTCAATAGGAATCAATTCCTGTGAGCTATAATCATAGACATACGCATCATTTAATTTTTTCTCAGAGTCTTCGCAGTCAACGCCTCCAGTTAGGTATATCTCAGAGAATGGAGTGATCAGAGACCGATGCCACCTCGGGATCTTGAAATCTATGTTCAATTCGATGCGCTCAAATCCAACCTTGCTGCTTTGCGCTTTGCTTATGTCGAAAATGTGTAGATAGTTTGATTTGTGCTGGAAAAAATGCAAATATTTCTGCCTGTTCTCGCCAAGGAAATAGTCCGGCTCTTCCACAATCCCGTCGATGATGGTCACGCTCTTTGATATATTGACCGTAGAGCGGTTTGATTCATGTGCCTTGCTTCCATATTGAGAGCTAGGGGACTTCAGAACTGATTGGAGCTGTTTAGGAGTTTGAGTATTGGGAGTTTGAGTGCTAGGAATTACTGTTTGGGTTGTCGTAGTTCTGGGAGTGCCTAACACAAGAGAGGAATCAACTTTGGCATTGGCTTGAGGGAAGGGTTGACGCTTTACAGGAGATGGGGTAAATGTTGCAATTTTCTCTAAGTTCCGGTGGAAAGCATCGAGTTCGAGGTTGTTGATTTGTATTTGTTGAGAGCTCACATTGATTAATGTTAACTCTCTTTGAAGGATGTTTCGAAATGTTTCATATTCATCCTCAATATCATGACTCACGACAAACTTTATCGCGTCTAGAGGTTCTTTGCTTTGTAGCTCTAAGTACAATTGATCAAGCTTCTGAATAAATTTCTCGTTTTTCTTCTGGTATTCAGCAATCAGAGGAGCTTGGACGCTTATTTCCTCCTTGATGAATTTAACATATTTCTGTTCGAGGTCAGAGAAATATTTGTCGATCATTCCAATCAACGTCATTTTGGTTTTTCGAATGCGCTGTATGCCTTCCTCATCTTCGGTAATCGACTGTGCTGAATACTTAGTCAACTCGTCGCGCTGGTTTGTAAATTTAATGATCGTAGCTATCACCTTTCCACAGCATTCGTCTTGCAATTCTTCCAGGGTATCAATTTCGGCATGCGTTTGTTTTACTTTATGAATATTTATATGCTCTTTTATACATTTCGAGCAGAGGAACACTAAGCAGCCTTTCGCACAGCACAAATGTGTCACAACCTCTTGCGAGTGAGATGGACATTTCCAAGGATTCAACTCTGGATGTAGCAATTTGAATGATTCCTGCATTTCTTCGCGGATCAATTTTATCTTATTTTAATCCTAATTCTTATTCAAATAAAAATATGCACCTCTTCTTAGACTCTTTTCATGAACACGAATCCCAGCAAACAAAGCTAAAACTTAATTCATTATGATCAACAAAAGCAGACATATACAAACAAATTTCCTAATCTTCAAAATCAGGCTAGATACCTCTGTTCGAAATAATCCATGATTATTACCGCGACTGACTCATGGGCTCTTGTATTTTTGATCATTTCGCTCTTGCTTAACTGTTGAGTTTCTAAGGTTTCCAAAGATTGAATCATAAACGTCAAGATTTCGTTGAACAATGCACATGTATCTGGCAGAAGTGGCTTTTCGAAAATAGTGAGTATTGTGAAAACCCACAAACACTGATATGGTGTGAAGAGCTTTTTCTGCTCCTGGTAATCATAGATTTCATCACAGATCCAATCGATCATCTTGTCTGCAAGCACCTGAGAGGAGGTAGAAAAATTATTAAAATGAGAGGGTTATCAGAATGGATTACCAGATCCATTTGAATCAAAAGGTCAACTGAGGGTGCGACTTGCTTTTCAGGACTAGTTGCTTTAAAAATTCCCATAAAGTTTGATTTTTTATCCAAGAATTTCAGTGTTAGAGTCGTCGGTGGCTGCTTAGAAAAATCGCAGATCATGTGGAGATCCAACTTTGTTTTCTTCACTCTTTCGGTCACCTAGCCACGAATAGATATGAAAAATGCGAAAATAAAGGGTGAATGTGATACTTCTTTAATCTGCTTGAAATTTTGCATGATCAGTGCTCTGTATTCTGGAGTTAAGCTTGCAAGCGGGAGTTTTGGAGCTTCTAATTTCTTTTGAAAAAAGGAAAGCAGATACGAGTTCGGCAGGTAATTATTGCTGATTTTATGAGGAGCTGTGTTTTCGAGATGTGTTGCCACAGTATTTGTTTGCAGACGAGCTGCCTGTGCTCTTACTATGTATTGGATGCGAAATGATTAGTAATTTGGAAACAGCAAAATGGATTACCTTGTAATAAATACTCATTTGCATTCTCCGGAACTTTTTCCAGATCCATAGCGTTTGGATCGCCTTCAACAGGTAGCGCAGTCGGCATTAACTCTTCTTCAGAATCATATTCTTCGTTTGGGTTGTTGAGTTCTGGCTCTGAGATTATATGGTCATCTTCCATTGTATTTTAATATGGTTTTGGTGGTAAGGTCTGTCTGTAATGTTTGTACTTTGCTTGTTTAGCCAGCTATTCCTGGAATATTTTTTGGATTTAACCTTATTATAAACGATTCGATCAATCTGATATTTCTGCAGATTTTGATAGCAGATAAATATTAGAGGCAAAGCGACGGATAGGGATAAGAGGGGGAAAATACAACAAATATTGAAGCATCATGATCACACCGCTCTCTTTAATGTTACATAATCTGTTATTACACTTTCGTTAATATAAAGTCAAACTCCAATTCAACAAATAGAATTATAAATACAGTCACTAACTCCACACTCTAAAGGGCTGCTTTTGAATGAGCTCAGAGAAGTGAAACACATTTCATTCAAATTAAACTTTCAGTCAAAAAACTTGAACTCATTATTTGCTTCCTTTCACAACATCTATTTTTTGAGCAATCAAATTGCTTATTTTTGTACCGAGAGTCTGGAACGAAAATTTATCCATAGGTCCAGTCTTAGTTTTTAAGGGCGATGCTAAGAGCACGTCCACTTGTGATTCATTAGAGGTGACTTTTAATATCGATTGAGATGGGATCCTCCAAAGCACTTTGCAAGCATCACAGTCAAGTAGCGCAGTCAATTCTTTTGAAATTATCAGCATTTCACGTGGCTGCTTCGTCGAAGATTCCTTAGTTCTGATCGCTTCTATCAGCGTGAGCTCTCCTATAGTTTTATCAGCATAGCGCAGGATAGAAAAAGCCATGCTGGCGTCTTTGTGATATGTCCTTAGAGATTTTTCAGGGCCATAAAAGACTCGACAGAAACGAAGGCGGCTGGCGTTTGAAGATTTACTGAAAGCTCCGGAACTGACCTTCGCTTTGTCTCCACTCTTCAAGCTGTTTTCAAAAGCTTTCAAGATCGTGCTATTTTTGTTTCCGCTTATCCCTTTTAAATTATCTTTGTAGAAGGCGTAAAAGCCTTCTTTATGAGCTTCAGACGTAACCTTACAGTTCACATCTATTGCGCAGTATTTGCATTAATTAACCATTTTATGAGGATAAATCACTACTTGCTGTTCTCTTCTCGATCGATTTGAGAAAGGATCTTGCTTCAACACTTAGATTTTGTATTAGTGTGTTCTTCTCTGAAGAGCTTTGTACTTTATTCAGCAGATCTTCTTCCTGTGTAAGAGATGATTTAGCAACGTTCACTTAGCGTCAAAACTTACTGCAGTTGAGCTTCTGAAAAAGGTTTTCACTACTGTTTCCTTAAGTGAGGAGCGACCTGAGAATAAATTCTCTTGTGGGAGATTTCCCTCTTGTAAAGGGCCCTCAAGAGTTTTTTCTTTTGTTTTTTCAGATACACGGAAAGCCTTGCTGGCCTTTTTTTCAAAGTATTGGATTGGATGTGAGTTTTGATAATAAGGGTTTATCCAGCCCCAGAAGGAAGTGCCAATCTCGTGATTGTAGAATGTAAGCAATTGATTAACGAAAGATGTCACATTGTCTGAGTATTGGCTCATTCGCAATCCGCTGATATTGATAAAGAAGCTCTCGATGGTCGGAGCTGAACTTAGACTAGTAGACCACAAAGTTTGAACTTCTTCGCCTGTTTGATGTCGATTCCCTTTTGAAAAGATAAACCAGATATAAATTGGCAAAATTTCCATCATCTTGATTTTGATCATTTTGCTGGTTTTGGGGATAGGTATTCTTTTGCTTCTCCAGTTAAAGAGCACCTCAAGTGGCTTCGATTTCACGAGATCCTAATATGACAAATAAAATCATCATTAGAGCAATTCTCCCGAAACTCTATGAGTTTACAGTGAGAGAGATTTTAGCTTTATTCGCAACGATTTTTTCAAAAAGAATATCTGCATTGCCTCCCTCTTCATCATGTTGATTGAAAAACGCTACTTGAAGGTTGCTTAACAGCTCAATGGTGTTGGTATCGATTCTAAAAATCAACGGATTCACCAAGGCCTTCGCGGACTCGATCAAAATATCCTAGGAAGGGAGAAGATCAGTAATTAGCGATAAAGCCAAGCTATATCATACATGAGAAGTGCTCTTTTTCTTCAAGAACGTAAAACTGCTGTCGATAGCATAGACATCGAAGTTGCATAGCTCTTCATAAATTCCGCTGGTAAGCATAACCGGATGAACGGGTCTCGGTTGACAATTCGCGTCCACGCTTATGAATTTAACTCTGGCTTGACAGCTATAGTATTCAGTATTCTCTATTACCGCCAGCTCACAGCCCACTAAAGTCAAATAAAAAACTTCCATCCTAGCTTGCCCGATCGTCCCGACAAAAGAAACCCCAACGTTTGCTAATCCAACGATAATTTCTTTTTTATGCTGCTGACCACCCTTCTTTGTGTTAGTCGGGCCCATTGTTTGTGCCCTTTGAATCGACTCTCTTTTTACCTCCAAAATTCTTACTATTTTTCTGCCGTCGTGTTCAATGACTTCACATGAATATCTTACTCTCGCCTTCGAGAAAGAGATTTCTTGAGGAATTTCAAGCAGATCCAGGTCGACTCGCTCTGGAACTTTAGATACATTGCCCGAGGCGTCAACAAAATCAAGTTGGATTTCTCTTTTGTCGAGGAATGGCACTTCCCATGCGAAGTTGGAACTTCTTCCTCGTTTTACATTGAATTTGATAGGCATATTTACATTCGCTTGATAAACATGAACATCCAAGTCCTCTAAACCATTGTGAATCACCAGATTGGTTTGCTCTGCGCATTCCTCGAGAATGAAGTAAGTGGTAAGACCATCCTTCTGAGGTGATAATCGTAAGAATTTTATCCCTCCTGGCTTAGAGCTTCTCATAATAAAATCGATCGTTTCAGGAGCCAGAATGTCTACATCACCTGACCATAAATATTTTTCTTGGCTACCTTCATCGTCGGTGTCAATCATGAACCTACATGATTTCTTGCTGTGTGTTTCAGAGCAGTTAATATTCCTATTTTTCGAGAAAAAAGTGGTTACCTGCCTTGTAATCCTCCGAGCCATTCTAGCCCTACTCTCTCCTGTGGCTCAACTCTCAAATCCGCATCATTGCTCTTTAGATTCTGATTGATACAGATCGGATATTTCGTGTGATTGACAAACACGTAAGCAGGGGTGATAAATGTACAGCGCGTAAACACGTCCCCCGCTAGATTTATTATTATTGAGTCTCTCAGTTATCATATGAAAATTTACCTAATTGTAGTTTTTTCGTTTCGATTACCAGGTCAAGTACGAATGAATTTGAGAACTTATTGAGCTCTGGGACCTGGATTCGCGTTATCGATGACCCAAGCAGTCCAACTGGGATAATCTCGCTGGGGTAATCAGTGTACTTATCTTTGAATAGCAATAAATCCTTTCTGAATGAATCGTCAATTGGGTATGCCTTTACATCGGGCAGTTGTAAGTCTTCAGGACCTTCGCTCCGTGAAAAACCTGGAAGCAACGAAAGACGAGAATCTTTCGAATCAGTTCTCCTTGCGATCGTGATTATAAAATCTGAATGGTCCATGAGGAAATAATCGCAGTAGATGGCAAAACTTGGCCTTTTGAGAGTGCCAGAATACTTAGCCCTCGCGTGCAGCTTGTTCCCATTGAAATCTTGAAAGGCGATCTTCTGGAGAGCATTGCTGCCGATAAAATTATCAATACTCAAATTTTGCACTCTCTGAAATCCACGAATCTTGAAATCAAATAATATTTTCCTTGACGGATGAAATTTATTAAAAATAAATCGTTCTCCGGGGCTCAATATCTTTTCTCTCCTTTCCTCTTCAGGGCTTGTCTGAGTTTTGCCAAGACGATACCCTATTTTCATTGGAACAAGCAAACTGTTTATAATTTCTAGCTGATTTGTCAGATAAACCGCAACTCCAGGCTTCTCGTTAGATCCAGACAAAGTTCCCAAGATGTAATACTCATTATCTGCTTCATTGGAAACGAATTCCTGAGCATAGCAGTCCTGCTTCGACATTTCGAGCAGCTTGGATTCATGCTTCCATTCTTTAGAGATAGGACTAAATTTGATGCGTAATGTGTCAGAGAGATCTTCATCCATTAACGCACAGGAACATCCTTTTGCAACTTCATATCCGTATTCTTCTCCTTTAGAAGCAGTGTTAATCTAAAGCATATTATCGTTTTCAAGGGTTTGAAATTTTACCCAAATTGAGCGACTGAGCTCATTGTAAAGCATGACTTTTGGCTCAAGATACACGACTAGCTGAGAGTTTTCAACCTTGACTGTGATATTTATGATCCTCTTTTGGCTTTGATTGGGATCTTTTAATTCGCATGTCATAGTTCTTCTATTTTCAAGGCAAATTCCCTCTGCTTGAAAAATGGTCTCTTCTCTGGTCATATCGTAAAGGTTCATTGTTAGCGGCTTTTTAGCGGTTTCTGGTTGATGTTGAAAGACTACCTCAGAGATGTAAGTGACTCCCAGCAGAGATACTCTTTGGTTTTGTTCGATTCTATACCTTTGGTTCTGAGGCTCCTTACTATTCTGCTCTTCAACCAGACAAGCAGATTTTTCCTCTGCTAATACTCCTCCGAAAAATTCAATTTCGAGATCAAGGGGAAGCTGATTAGAAACTACAATTTCATAGTAGTATTCGAGCTGTTTGCTGAAATGTGAGTCTTCAAAACTTGTGAGGGTCTTCTTATGTGGTTTGCCTGAAAATAAAGCATCGAACAATTCGGCAACGAACTTAGAATTCTGAACTGTTAAATCAATCTGTTTTAGCAAAGAGGAGAAAAATGATAAGTCTAATTAAAATTCTAATGACGTACGAGATTTTCGGTGATACAAAATTGGAGAACAGGATCGTCTATTTCTCCTGCCGTTGAAGATTTTGCTAGCAGAGTGATCCTCTCAGGGTCTTTCTGGGCTAGCGATCCTTCGTGAGAAAATGAGAATTGCGCCTGCTCAACGAGTGGTTCCCAGCACCCAATCGAATTGTTGAAATAGCTACATTTGCCGAAAAAATCAAGATTATTCTTCCAATTCTCTCCGGAAGTATCACTCTTCCATGATACATTATTGAAAACAGTATAGAGCATCGGAATCCTTGTATTCTTCTCAATTTTGAGAGCGACCTAAATAGTTATCATAATCACATATATTTCCAGAGAAAAAATTTGGAAATTTACGATATGCATGTCTTCGATCAGCAGCTCTATCAAAAGATGCATTTTTACTGTATGTTGCTTGTGGAGTTGATGAGAGTCGACCAGAGGAATGGTCCCCTTAGGGAGGCCCTGTTGATTTTGATGAGAATTCTGTATCAACTTCAATTCTTGCTTGATAGTCTCTGCAAAAATTAAAAGATCTTCGTCCGAAAACTGCACTTTGAAATTATGAAATGCTATCTGTCCATTCATATCCCAAGCTACTATAAGATTATTGGCGGTTGCTTTCTGAGTTGTTCCTTTGAATGAAACCATAACCCCACTCGGCATAATAATAGATCTTTTGAACCCCTCAGAAATTTCTCCTTGCCTCGTCATAATCTGATTGATATCTGCGATGAAGATCTCGAAACGACTGATTGCCCATTGCAACTTCACATCCGTTTCCTTCAGATTCTCGGGTACCATCATCATCTCTTCACGACCAATGATATCTTGATTTCTGGTACTGATGCTACTCAAAAAGAAACTCATATTTCCTTCAGAGAGAGAGATAGTCATCATGTCATAATCAACAACTAATTAGAAAAATACCTGTAATTCCAATCACTTTGTTCTCATTGCCTTTTACCGCATAGCGTGATGGCAAGAAGAAAATACAATTCGTCACTTCCAAACTGAAAACGTAATCTCCTTTGTAGTGGTTAAAAAATTCTAATCAATAGTTACAAGACCAGCTTTGGAATTGCTAGATAATACGTGTTATTGAGCTTAACTTGGGTTGTAAGATAAAATCATCAAACTTTGATTCAAAGTGTCTCATGATAGAGTCCGTAGTTAGCAATAGATCCGTATCAACAAGATTTATGATCAACTTTCTGTACTGATTATTGAATTCATAAGTGATTTTTAATTTCGGAGAGTCATAGTTTGCATTCGGAGCTTCTATTTTGTTTTCTTCAGAAATAGTCGTTTCGAAAGCAACATCAGTCGTTTTAAGCAAGATCAAATTTTGGTTCCCAATAAAATATGTTGTCATTGACTTCATCTTTCCGATCATTCTGTTTTCAAGTATCAATGTCGCTGAATGCTCTTTGAAAAACGTAGCATAGAGGCTGGCAATCCTGAGACTCATGGTGAATCCATGATTTTTCTTCCAAGCACCCTCCGCTGTAAAATTCTCAAGGCAATATTTAATGCAGGGATAGCGTCTATCATCATAAGTCATGAACTCTATCTGGTCTAAATCCAAATTGAATTTCACTAGATGACAAAAAGAGGGATTAATATCAACGTATTTGTTAATTTATTATACCATTCTGAAAAGTTTCAAGTGCAGAATTGAACCCTGTTCGCATAATCTGCAAGCATCCTTCAACAAATTTTACGATAGAGACTTGCTCTTTCTTATGAATCGCGAGCTTCACCTTTGACATGCGGAAATCAATAGTATCTGTGGACATTACGAGGCTTTTTTTAATGATGCTTTCATTCATTATACTTTCTTGCATCGAGCTTTCATTTGCAGCTGCCGACTTAAAAACTGATCGCATTTGGAACGCATTTGACGCTGGAACAAATTCTTGAGACTTTTTATCCGATTTTCTGAGAATAAGCATCTTGGCGGCATTTATCGTTGTAACTTGCTCATGAGATTTCAAATCGAATTGGCAGAGCATAAAAGCCACGTCAATATCCTTCATTTTGAAAACTAGCCCAATATCAACGAGGGAAATATCCGTCTCGATTGGATATCGCTTCCAGATTTCTTCAAATCTGATGTAAAGAAGCTGCATATCCTGCTTTTGGTCTGCATTCTGAGCTAACAGAGCAATTAAACCTTCAACGTCATGTACGACGAACGAGCCCATCGGTCCTTTGATCGTTTTC
>ENA-UOTX01000183-UOTX01000183.1-compost-metagenome-genome-assembly--contig:-NODE-183-length-69885-cov-12.708529_pt1 | contig 69885 bp, 53 predicted proteins | sample MGYA00238143_ERZ746982 | MGnify/ENA primary metagenome ERZ746982 (study PRJEB28758, sample SAMN06268862) | compost metagenome | isolation source: single cell | place: USA: California, Emeryville, Joint... | reverse complement strand
ACCCCCTTTTTCAATCTTAAACAAACGAATAAATAAAATTTGTAAATTTGCATAAATGTGTCAAAATTAACTTAATTAATTAATATCATTATCTGACTCTTCGTTGAGAGGAGGAATCTCATTCAAATTAACTTAATTTCGAAGCTCACTCAAGGGCAATACTAGAACCAGTCCACTTTAAAAGAATATCTACTTTGTAGTTTTTTTATTCGAATAACTAGCACTTCTATACAATTACTCTGGCGACTCTCAACTCAAAATCTTAAAGGAAAACATAAAAAAAATAGTACTTCGAAGACCAGTTCAGGATGTTAGTTTGTGAATTTTCTCATTGTATTTTAATCTCAAGCATATGTATATATATGTATCTATAACTGACTTTAAACAAGCAATAGATCAAAAAGATATTGACAACTAGCATATTTCGATACAAACATTTTGATATGATACGTTTGATATAATTAATACTGATAGAAAAAATTCTTAGTTCTTTTGAATAAAAAGTCTTTTTTACTGATAGTTAATAATGATGAGCTTATCGAAAACTGAAGAGCTTAGATGATGATCCAGATTTTTGGAGAAGACCATTTGGTTTTTTTAACCGTTCCATCATCGAAGCGTTTTCCATCACCATCCTGCTGCTATTTAATAAAATTTGACTTCCTCCTCCCACTCTTCGGCTTCGTAACCTCTCCAAAATCCCAGAATCTGCCTCATGATGATCTATCGGCTCAGTATGAATCAACTTTCTTGGAGTGTTTACTTCACTAGTGCAGGCTGACATCATAACTCTCGATTCGTTTAGCGACATATTCGATATCGATAAGATGGCTTCGCTTGGTGTATTCCTGACTCCCGAAAAAGAGCGATGAGATTGACTATTCGTGAGCCGTGGTGAAGACAGTGTTTTCACGAATTCGAGCCCATCAGCTCTCAAATGAGATAAACTATCTGGTTTCGCTAATGGCTCGCTCTGGACCTTTCTCATGTCTAACGATGACGCGAAGTGACTTGCCAAAGACGTTTTTCCATCGGCTCGGCCAGGACTTCTTTCTCTACAATCAATTTGGTCCGAGTGGGGTATATCCAGAGGCCTCCTCTCTGAAGGGTCCGAAGAAACGTTCTCTATGCCTGTCACTACCAGCTTGGGTAATTTATTACGGTTTGGCGAGTCTGTTTCGGGGAACACGAATAAATGAATTGGCCGTTCATTCACACAAAATTTCGTAAGACAATCTTCATTTTCTTCAAGTCTTTGGCTATTTGGAAGACTATTCTGGGTTGAGCTCTGCGCGTTTCTTCTTTCCGCTGTTTGATCTTCGTCACATGCATATCTTCGGTATTTTGATGACTTTAGAATGCCTTTCGCTGCCGGTTTAAGTCGTATTTTATCACCGTCGGACTGATGGTGAGAGCTCTGACTGAAATGGAGTTCGTGTGGTGTTTCACGAAAGCAGACAGATTTTTTGAGATTCGGTTGCGAATCCAATGATATTTTCGACCCAGGTCGCGTTGAGGGAACAGAATTTATCGAGGAGGCAGCAGTCGGTTTGAGGTAAGGGTCTTTAGAATGCGTTTTAAGGAGTTTGTCAAGGGAATCTTCTAGAGAGAGCATGATTGCTGCCTTATCAATTGTCGGATTGTTATTGAGTCGGCAAACTAAATTAAGAACAGAACGAATTCTATTCGTATGAAACTTCCGAACCCTTTTACTTCTCAATTTTTAAACGTTATCATTTTTTTAATAAATTTTATTTTGTTAAAAGTTGCATCAATTAATCATACCGATTTTGTTGTGCTTCGCGAGATGATTTTTTTTTTTGGGGTTTTTTTCGCTGCCAAACAGAATTACTGAAAAATGGAATTGACCTCACTTTCAAATCAGTAGTAGTCTTGCTAATTATTGTATGCTCGACAAGTTCAATAGCAGGAATAATGGGAGTCAATTAGTTTCAAATGGATCAATCTATAAGCAGAATGTTTTTATGAGTAAATTACTTCTCCATCATATTCTAATGGAGCAATATATCATTGCAAATGAAAGAACGATTCTTTAGCTCTTGAAGGTGCTATTTAATATCTTAATTTCAAGCGCCAAGTTATAAAAAGAAAAAAAAAATGAGACAACAGAAATCGGGCCTTGCAATCAACCACTCCTTTTCGCATTCAACAAATAAATATTGAAGCTCTCCTATCCTTAGTTTATGGCTCTTTGAAGATACAGATCGAAGTAAATTGCACTGATATTCTCAAGATGCATATCATATAGTATTAAAAAGTTATGTTATATGTAATTTCTCAGAGCTCTTTAGTAAAACAAACAAACAAGATGAAAGGTAAGCTTCAAGTGCATCGTAATTCATTTCCAATTAAAATATAGGTGAAGCGACCAAATCCGACGTTGACTTCAAATTTCGTTGTCCCAGTATTTTGTCATAGCAAAGTCTTCCAATTTTGAACCCTCTCAGATAATGCGAAATGAGGGATAGTGGGTACTTAATCGCTCCTATAATAATTACTTCAATGACAAATCTCGAAGCCAGACTTGTCCAAGTGAACGTGTTCCAGTCTCTCAGCTCGTCTTGTGGTCTGCTTGAAGCGAAATTATAAAGGAAATACCATACAGCTCCATAGTAGCAGAAACAAAGAGTACCAAATAAATATTTTTTAAAAGTTACGACTCGGAGCTTCTTCCTTTCTTTGTAGGTCCTTGGAATTGAAAGATTAGTAGCAGCCTCAGCCGTTTGCCCATTCGATGGTGACCTGTATCTATTTAGCTCCACCGGGTTTCTGGTTGAGACTTGTCCAAAGGTACTTATCATTGGTGATACGGGCGTTCTGCACTGTTTGGGCCGTGGCATCTCTTCTGGCTGCTCTAGATCTTTCCTCACACCTTTTTCCCCAAAGCGCATCCAGGAGCAGAGCACTCTAATTTTTTTTCCAACAGAAGCTTTTTTGGAATGGAGGCTGTGTTTCCTCACCAGTTGAGACAGAATTAAGATCACGAAACCTGAAAGTAACCAACCGATTACTGCCACAATAGCTCGTTGCAATAATTTTTTGAAACTGCTCATTGTTTCAGAATTTAGCTCCCTCTCAACCTGCAAAGAATGAAAATAAAACTTGTACTTGAATGTTTTTTATACCAGGATCGGCAAGAAGAAAGCGTTGACAAGCATAATTCCGTAAATCCTTAAAAAGCACAAGATAACTCGATCTGCACGATCTATTTCACGATCTTCTGCAAAAAAGTGGGATACGAGAGAATGGTTCTCCTAATTTTCATGATAATAATAATTCTTAATGGAATATACGAGTATAGAAAAATTACCCTGATAGTTTTTAATGCGTCCTTTACTCGGATATGAGCCATTCCTGTTAACACAGCACTTCTCCTACGCTTACGCAAAGGAAGAGTCGAATCATTGATGCTTAAGTCTAATCCACTAACATTTGTTTCAGGGCTACCATTGCTGCTGTTATCAAAATTTGGTGGTGAGTCTGGACTATCTGAATTCGAAGGAGTCAAAGTAACTATTAAGCAAAGAGAATTAAAAGAGAATTAATAAGCCTTTTATCAGTGAGATGTACTTCGTATTGGCCTTTTTTTAACAGGAGTCACGCAAGTAGCTTGCGTTGAAACCTCTGCCGGGATTCTAGGCTTTAGCATCTGTCTGTCTTTTGGAGTATTACTCATAAAATTATCAACTTGAGGTTCATTAGGTTTCGGCACAGTCTCCTTTAGAACTTGTAAAGACTATTCTCAAAATTAGCATTTATGGCAATCACATCGAACCTGTAGCCCAGTCTTCTTTTTGAGGCTAGATTTCCTGAGCTTCCTTTGCTGGATGACGGTCACTCCTAAAGCTAAAGCGGCTGTCGCCGTCACCGCGTACATAGATATGAAGACTAATGCATAAGAGGTTCAGCAACTCAATCTGAACTGTTATTATATACCTGGAGAAATAAATACAGAACTCTCAAAGGTCACCGGAACAGCAATCTCACTGAAATAAGAATCTTTGATTACTTCTTGTATACTCTGGATTAAGACCCCGAAATCGGTGAGATGATTGCATTGGCAAATTGCGACAAACATATCAGCTTGAACTGGTAACTTTTTGATCAGCTGACATCCTTCATTACTCCATTTAGATGAGTTCCAGTCATAGTACCCACAAAAAACCCCATCTGTGTTTTCAGTGTACAGGTGGCAAAAGCTTATTGGTGATGTTAAATTCTGGACAAGCATTTTCTCAAATGAAGAGATATTTGAAAATTCCAAGGTAGTAACGTTTGAGAGCAGCCTTTGCGATTGAGTCTCGCTCTTGTTCGTGAAGATTAATGTTGTTTCATTGGTCCAGTAAACGTGCTTTAGGTCGACAATAATCTCGTTATTTGCGACTTCGGTGGTGAGATTTCTTTTTTCCAAGCCAAAAAGGTTTTGGAGAGGGAAAATCGTTTTCATGAATGTTTCGTCATGAAGACAAATGCTTGAAGCTTCCTGGTCGCTTTTTATGGCGTTTATGATATTCGAGCTGGGAGCTATTTCAAAGGGGACAGATTGCACTTCAAAGGCGCCAACTAATTATTAAGAGAGGTAAGGAAATCTGTTATTTTGGTAATTGGCTTTTCTACCTCGAGTGGCATTAATAATTATGTTACTCGATTTTATGGTCACGGACTCTTCCGGAATTGCGTCTGCTAAAGCGATTTTGGCGATTGATAAAGCGGTCGTCACGATCAATTCACGGATTCCCTGGTTTACTTTCAAAATATCTGAAAAGTAAAAAGATAGATATTGTAAAACTTGGCTTTTATTTACTATTTAAGATATTATGGGAGCTTGTAACGGAATCCAAGAAGTCCAAAAGATCATGCAAAACTTGGTTTGTCCAGATAGTAGTAGAGTTTTGTACGATTATATCGTCGCTCAAGAGAGTTCCGCTATAAATGGTGTCGGGGTCATGGAGCAATCGCAAGAGGTTGGTAATTATCTCCGAAAGTGATGTGGGTGTCAAATTCTCAAGGAATCCACCCAACATATTTATCGTAGAAGTGTCTTGAGCCATAGTAAAGTCATCTGGAAACTCATGCTCCCAGGATAGGTTAATTTCTAGCAAAACGTATACCAATTTAATTAATAATAGCTAAGAGAGTTGTTACCATCAACTATTGCTTGAGCCAGATCAGTTGTGCTTTGGTTGATGACGTCAATACCTTGTAGAGATGCTGCAACTGAACGTCGGATGATTGGAGCTTCATCCTCCCGCGAGGATGAATTCATTTGGTCTACTAAATCTTCTATTAGGAGTGTGTTACTTGGGTGCAGCATGACCGGAGTTGAAACTTCAGTAAAGCTGTCAAAAGCATCATAAATTTTGGTCTTCACAGTTATATTGGTGTTATTAGTAAGTTCATCAATGATAATCTTCGCCCAGACTGTTGTCGTGAATAATTTCCTCGTAATTGGCAACAATCCTGCGCTAGTGTAGAGGAAATGCTGAAACGACAGAGGCAAATCTTCGTCATTCCAATTTTGACAATCAAACTTAAATAACGTGCTCATCACAACGCCTTCATTCGGTGAAATTTTAACGACACCTTTTGAAGGTGGCGAGTTCAAGTTCAACGTATAGTTTGCCGTTCCCACTCCATAGACATCAAAGACGACAAGCTTCCAAGCGTAGAAATCCTCACTTGACATCATAAAAGGCTTAATTTTGATAAATTTCACATCGATAAGCGACGTTGTGTAAGCCTGTGAATCTAGCGTTGGTCCCGATTCCTGAGTCCAGTTATAATGGAGGTTATCAGGAACTTTTGATGTGGTAATGGCATTCAAAATTATAGGTAGGCTCGGATTAATCTTCTGGTTAGTGAGAGATAATGGGACTTCAATAACTGCTGTTGGCGCATCTTCATTGAATGTTTCTACGATTACACAAGATGACGAAGAACGAACGTCTTTCGAGACTTCTAAGCAGAACTTGTAAGTATTCGATCCGAATAAAGAATAAGGTGGAACGGTGAGTGTTGGAGAATTCTGGATGAGACCATTGACTGTGTTATTAAATTCGCAGGGATTATTAACATAAGAGGCATCAGAATAGTTCCAGCAACTCCAACTGTATGCAAGTCCTTGAGTTCCTGTAAAAGTAGGAGAGAGCAAACTAGTTGAAACGTCAGGGTCTAAGCTGAGAGAGCCATTAAGAGTAAGCTCTCGGAGGACTGAGGCCCTTCGGTCTCCTCCTGTGATTCTGGAAATGAGATCATTTTGGATCACATTGATCTGAAACTTGTATTGAATTGATACGCTCGAGTCTCTTTTGGAAAACAGCTGATAGGTGAGATTGTATTTCTGGTTTTTTGGCAGAGTAAAGGGAGGAATGAAGAGAAGAGGTTGGCCTGTGGCATTACTGCTTGAGAAGAAATCCATAGTCTGCTGATTGAGTTGTCCTTCGTCAGCGACTATTGTCCATTGACTTGAGAAATCGGAGGGGATAAATGGGTTTGGAGACAACGTGCAGTTATAGAACAATTGCACCCCCAGAGTTATTGTGTGAAATGAATAGAACGGTTGTGTAGGGATTTCGAGAGGAAGGACATAAGGGAAATAATCATCGATCAACGTGATCGTCAGATCTGTATAGTTGTTCTCTCCCAGCACGTTTGTCACGCGTAATCGGAGTTGGAGAGAATTTAACGTCATCACATCGTCAAAGCTCAATTCCAAGTAACTTTGAGCAGAATTTAATGGCATTTCGTTTGATGCCTGGTCAATGGTTGACCAATGAAATTGAAGGTGCGACAAATAGATGCTCCCTGAAGTGGAGGAACTTGCATCTAGTAGGAGCTTTTGACATCGAGAGATCGCTGTCGCACCTATAACTTTTGTTTTCGGGACGAAATTATTAGGGTCGAAAGTGAGTGTGGCTTGGTAGGAACTAGTTTGAATGCAGTTGGCTGTTTGAATGGATCCACTTACGAAACTCAATGTGTTCACGTTCAACATTGGGGAGTTCGTACCAACTTGGACGATAATCGTTTGATTATTGGTATTATCTAACATGATATTGGTCGTAGCTGAAAACAGAGTACTCGCGGAGAGGATAACATTCTCTAATTGAGTTGATGCTAGTGTTATTGATCTGCTAAATTGGATTTCTATTCGACTCCAGTTGTGCATCCAGGTTGCGCTTAATAATGATGCTTGACAGGAGCAAATACTAGGTGCACCTGGCAAACAGGTTGATGTTGGTTCTATTTGACAGGATGCATCGCACCCATCAAAGGGATTCACATTTCCATCATCGCATTGCTCAGAGCCTACGATTAGCCCATCCCCACATATCGGCATGCAATTCTGGCCTGGAACAGGGCAACTGTAACCGGTCTCGATCTGGCACGAGCTATCACATCTAAGTTTCAATGTAATAAAGGAGAAGAGATTAGAAGATTCTCATAGCAGGATAAAAAATTTACCCATCACCAGACACGGTGTTTCCGTCATCACAGACTTCATTGGCGTCAACACCTCCATTTCCACAGTCCAGATTTTGATACACACAGTTCGTTCCATTTGATAAGTAATCAGTTGGACACACGTCTACACAACCAGTTTGATAGATCAAATACCCAGGTTTGCAGATTGGGCAGTTCAAATTTGTGCCGTCTTGACAGCTCGCGCACCATGAGTGACAAGCTACAATTAACTTAAGCTCCTAACTAATAGTAAGAAATTACCTGTGCATTTCCCTGAATTGTTGAAAAACCCAGCTGGATTACACTCACATATGTTACTTGATGTGAGAACAAAGTTATGTTGAGCGTCGCAAATAACACACGTGAGTTTATCTAAACAGTATTTGCAACCCTCAATACAATCTTTAAGGTTATTTAAGTTTATTCCAAGTGAATAAGGATTTTATTTTACCTTGACACGAGTCGCTTGTGGCATCATAAAATCTGCCTACAGAGCAAAATTTCAGGTTGGGAGGAGTATCTCCTTCTGTTTGAAGTGCTGGATCTGGCATAATAGGAAACCCAAGTAGAGCAGTTTTAGTGTCAGTAAAAGTAATATCGTCAAGGAATAAGAACTCTATACTCACGTCAGAATTCTCACTCATGAAATGGCGAGAATAGAGCTGTATTGATGCAACATCAACTACTTTGTTGTAGATCCTCAACTCACAGAAATATCCCTGGAAATCGTTTGTTGTAGGATCTGCTGGAAAGACCAAGACTATGCCTGCAGGAGTTCCTGGCGCGATAACGGAGCCCGAAGACGTTCCTTCAAGAGTTTCATTAAAATAAAGATAGGCATTCCCATTCTCAATGACCACCGTAATAAAATGCCAGTTGCCTAGAGAAAGCACGTTAGTAGAAGTCAAACTCTCTCCGGTGACATCAACTAGTAAATCAAGCCGTTGACTGGCAGAATTGACTTTCAATGTGAAAAAAGTGAAGTAGGTTATGAGATTGCAGTCAAAGTTTAATTGTAATGGCTTTATCCAAAATTGAACGCTGACTACATTGCTATTGGGCAGATGTACTGTTGATAAGTCTGAAACAATGCCGGCATGGTCCATAGTGTTTGATTTTTTCAGAATTCCTGTATGCGGAATGCACGTATTTTCTGCACTTTGTTGAGCTTCATGAAGACAGATATAAAGATCACTGTTCACCCAAACAGCGTCTGTATTCTCAGTAAAAGTGCTAGAGAAGACTTTAATCAGAAAAAGATTCATAAAATTTAGAGTTACATTGAATTAGCTGAGGCAATCTCTTCATGAAGCGTATTTCCGACAAGCTCATTCAAAGGCCAATAATGAATGAGAGTGAAGCCAGGGGAAGTTTGATAGATAGGATACTGATGCCTTTATTTTGAATTAAATTTATGATTTGGAATGAATAAAAATTTTACCGATAAGTCGTGTACATATTTTCATCAGCAATGACTCCATTGTGAACAATAAACTCGCGGTAAGAGCTCGGAGGCCCATGGAGCAGAACTGGATTATTATTGTTAACGAGCTGATCGCCAGAAACACCATATAGAACACTTTGATAGGTACTTTGATAGGTAAAGAATATCGTGTCTCCGAATTCATCAGCAGAGATCATAAAAAACCCCCAATCCCCCAATGTGAGGATAGGAAAATCAGTGAAACTGTATGTCCTTAAACCTGCTGAAGAGTAATATAGATCCAATTCAAAGTCTTGAGTCGAAACAAATCTCAAGGCATAAGAGCCTTGTTTCTCTATCGCCGTGAACGAGGCAATGGTCGTTTTGAGCCAAAAAGAAATCGTAAATGAATTCGAAAGCGGAGTCGAAGACCTCGGAAGTGACAAAGATTTGCCCGATTGGATTTCTAACGCCATATTATCTGGAAAAAAAACGTACAGCAAGATGTCTAAGCAGGCATAGTTACCTTGACAGAGCCCGTTTATGTTTCTTGCTTGTAAAGGATCTGAGCAAAAGCAATAGTCTGTTAAGGAATCTAACAGATCGCCAGGCTTGTCACAGTAACCTAAACAACAATTTCAAAATCGATCTTGAGAGAAACAATTACCTTGAACGATTTGTGATCCTGCCAGCAAATGGAAAGTCAACAAGCCCAAAGTAACTAAACAAGAGAGACTCATTTGTTATGTTCAATTGGGAAAATTTTTTTTGTGATTTTTATATGATTTAGCTCTGATGCTCTGTATTTATCAATGAGGGGCCTATCTAAGAAAGAAGTATCACTCTAGATGCAATTAAATTTGTGAATTAGTGGTTTTCGGATATTAGAATTCAATAATGACGGTGGGATTAAAATTTCTAACAATTCGAGATACTTTTTCGGATACGATTTTAAAAGTATCTGAGGTTCAGATTCTCAGAGATTATTTTTGTTACTTCGAATAAAAAATAAAATCAATATGAAATACAAGAAAGAGAAAACGGCATCTATTTATTCGTTGATGAGTATCAGCAAAAATCATCTTGAAGATTTTGTTATCAAAATATCAGTACAAGTGGAGTTGCAAGGATTTTGCCACACAAAAGGTGGATGCTAGAATAGAACGAGTGTCTCAATTGGTAACTAAATGAGCTGAGATTATTTCACTGAAATGAGAATATGGAATGGGATATGCATAAAAATGAACGTTGTGAAGCGAAAACGTCAAACACCAATGGATATATGATTTGAAGATTATTGTTCTGTATTCTCAGGAATCTGAGGGAGAATAATTGAAATTCAGATGCTTTTTCATGTGTGATTTCTGAGTACAGTGATAATGAAGATGAGTTAAACTATTCGAGCAATCCGAAGGCATAAGATCCGTAAAATAACTCCTACATCAACCGCGGTTTCGAAAAAATACTATTGCTGAAAGCCAGATACTTAATTCACAAGTTCTGTCCAACCTGAAAGAGCCTCTCAACTCTTGTCCTTTATTCGCAGACAAGTTTATATTTTAAAGCAATTAACTCGTTGAATTAACGAACGAATTGAATTTAACATTTAAATTCTCTATACGACAAAATCTTTATTTAACTCACATTTTTTTGTTGCATCAGTGACTCCTTCTTTTCAATGAGTCAACAACCCAGCCATTCAGAGGTACAAACGAAACCAGGTCCTTTCCCTCGAAAAGGAGTTCGCCACTACAACACTAAAGAAATCAACAGCGAGTATTTCAAAAACTCAGACTTAATCTCGACTCATGTCGAAAATAACCCTCCTTACTCCTGCGACCTTACAGATAAACCTCATAGAAACCTCCCAGTACGCTCAAGAAACAATTCAACAACACTCGATTACAATATACTCTCTGTTAATCTCCCAACAGTCATCATGACTAAAGAAATGTCTCATAGAAAGCAAACTTTCAACGTATTTTTCAAGAGGAACCTCTATCAAGATATCGATTCCGAAGTAAAGAAGGATTTCCATGTAATTGATAGGAACTCTTCATTGGGACAGATCCAGAATCTGAGGAATATTGCCAAAAAACGGTGCCAAAAGAAGCACAATTCAGGTGTGATGTTTATCAATGAGCTGTGGGACAAACGGCATTATCGAGCTTTAATGAAAAAAAGTGGTATCCAATCTCATAAAGATCAGCTCCAGAAAATCGCATTGGCTCCATTGCAAGACCGCCATCAGCTCTTCATGGATTTTTTTGACAAAAATCAGGCTGTAGAAAGTAAAGATAACAAAAATGATTATCCAATCGCAACCAGTCGAGAAAAATATTCTGAAGAAGACGAAAACCAGCAACTTCTTCGGCATATTAGCAGAAAAAATAGCTTAGATGTACAAATTGAACGAGTCAACCAGCAGAGGTTGAAAAAGATGGCTCATCGAAATACAGAAGATTGTGAAGATTTGGGGAAAGATGATATTCTTCAAAGCTATTACTTTCCCTCTTTAGACAAGATTCCTTCAAAAGGCCAAGTCTTTGAATCAAGTAAAAGCAAACTACTTATAAAGGTAGATATTGCTGTCCATTACAGTGATTTCAACTCTTATTTTAGGCTCCTCCAAAAAAATCGGAAATCTCAAAGTCGCTAGCGATTGACAGATGGGATTCTTTGAAGCGAGCACCAGCAGATGAGAAAAGAATGAGCGAATGTGATATATCAAACCATGTGAGCTATGGAAATAAAGAGAATGAGGGACTTTTTGATGAAATCTCTGAAAAACTTCCGTCCACAGCCAGAGATTTTGGAAATGACAGGAAAAATGAAGAATGGGAATTATTTAATGCACCGAATACAAGCAGAGAGATAAAAGGGGAGAATATTTTACCTAAGCTGAGACCGAAAGGCAAACAAAGAACTCAAAAACTGCAAGAATATCTGAACGGTATAATTGCTAGTTGTAAAGAATTAGATGATGGAGGTCACCTCCAAAGGTAGACCAGTCAAAATTACTTCAGTCAAAATAATTAAAATCCAATGTATGCTTTAGGAAAATAGAAAAAACTTGCGAAAAGATCGGAAGTCATAGGCAAATCCAATCTCATCACGTTAAGAAAATAATGCGAGAGGAACAAACTACGAGCTCTCATAGACTGATATTGAGAGGGAAAAACGAATAATGAATGAGAAGTACTTAAAGCTTGTAAGCTTTAAGCTGACAAACTGAATTGTTCTGGCGTACGTAGCCTAAATTTGCAACAAACTGATTAATTAACATTTTTGGTTGTAACATAGTGATTAGACCAGCGAATTTGGTTAGACTCTCTTAACTGTGATTATGATAGGAAATGATTTCTAAATTATTTATTTATTTTATTTTCACAAATAACTGTTGGTAGTTGAATAAGAAGAAGTATCATGTCGGTTTACCTCTCGCTTGCGAGCCTCTGCAATTTAGGACATATCTATTAACGCATTTTCTGAGGACTTCAGGAACTCAGCAATCAAATATTCTTTAGTTTATGACACTTAAAACATGCTCACATCTAAATCTTATCAGAAATACAAGATCTTAATTTTTATTGGATTTGACTGGTATATCTACAACTAATAACAAGACTGAGTTCTTTATTAAAAAAATAAGTTTAGGCTTTCAAAGGATTAATATACCCTAAATGAAAGCACGAATCTGCAAACCTCTAGAGAATCCCGATAGCGTTCTAAAACGAATGCCCCAGCCAGTATTTTCCTCTAGTTTTCACATATTGCTGACGATCATCTTTATAGCTCGAATTCAAGCTCATTGAATTTCGCTACAACACACTTGACGAAGAGAACATTTACTCCTTTGTTGAGGACTATACGAAGTATCTCGATGTGCAGAGGAGCACCTTGACCTACTTAGATCTTATTGTTCCGATGCCTCAACAACTTTATTTCCGAAAAATTGCTGATTTTCTTGTCCGATTACTTCGAAACCCTCTCGGTTTGAAAAACCACAAACCGCTTGCCATCAAATTGCTTCAGCTTCTGAACTTGTCACATTTCGAAGTTTCAGACATGTCTAACATTCCCAGATTACTCATAGCAAGTGCTGATTCAGATCTTTCCGCACAAATAATCAATTTGTTCCAGAAGAAGCTAACCTCCCACAAAAAAGACGATGGCCAGAGACTTTGCTTGACAGTTTTCTCGTACTGTTATCCCTATGCAAAGTACTTAATCGACAACTGTGACGGAGACATAGGGAACCTGCTTAAGAAATTCAGCTTTGAAGACGAGAACTCTCGAGAAATTGGCGAAGAAGACGTGATCCGATTACTTGACGAGACGCTCTCGACTTCTTTTGGAGATTTGAAAGCGAAATACCGCCAGATTGAAGAAATTACTCTCGAGGATTGGAAAAGGCTTCAAAGTAGCACACCAAAGAGTTGGAATGAAGTTATAGAACGCTTGCTTCCAGAGTTCAAAATCGAAGCTGTTACTTGGGTGAATTATGCTGAACTAAAGAAAATCAGTGAACTTTCATTCGTGTTGGAGAGTGAAGGAATGGCGAAGCGAATGATACCACATTCATTTTATCAGAAAGCGCTGCTTGCTTTCATTGCTACAAGGAAACTAATGAAAGATCATCAAAATTTATTAGAGTCGAAATTTCCAGTTGTAAGAAGGCTTCCGCTCACCCCCACATTTGTTGAGGTCGTACGAGAAACAGTAAACTCGTTATTCCAGCAAACCGAACCTAAGGTCTACCAAGTGAAATTTCTCCATCTGATTTTGTCTCACATCTGTCAATCTATTGAATACTTCGATGTTACACGGAAATATGATAAACCAATTGAAAATGAAGAGCATTATGAGATAAATCATCTGATTGAGTCACTCATGGTTTCACAGTCCAGTGAAAAGCCACAGAAGTCTTTACTTTATGACATCTTGGATTTAAGTTGGACGCTGATGCTTAAGAGAAATTCTTCAAAGGTAGAAGCATCCTCACATGGCTGTCCAATGCTTTTTATGGGAGAATTTGAAGAAAAGAATGATCTCTATTTCTCTCTTATGGTGGATGCTTCTGGACTCATTTCAGAAGTCGAGCATTCTTATGCCCTTTCCTCACGCTTGGATCCTTCAACAAAGCTTATTCCAGGTTCACTTATATTTCCCAATGAGGCCAAAGCTCTTGCCAAATTGATTGGAAATATAATCTATAATGTTGATTTTGGCAAGAATTATCTTTGCAAAAGAGCATTAAGTCAGTTGGGGGAATCTATGAATTTCTTTCTATACAGCTACGACTACATCTCAACTTTCCAAATTGGAAAAGCCATTGAGAATCTGAACCAATTAATTCTTGCCCTACTGGATGAAAAGATTCTATCCGCTATCGAATGTGATCCCAGGAAGGAGCTGACGATCTCGAAGATGTACGATATCTTGCTAGGGCTCGGAAGGAGAGTCTACAAATTTCCAAAAATCTTAAATAAGGCGAAGGAGAACGACCAGATGAATTTGATTGGAGATACTTCAGGCTGGAAGCTCTTTACATTTGATTATCAAATTCTCCTTAATAATCCAGCAAATGATAAATTCCCTTATGCTTTTCAGCAAATTGCAAGGATCCCATTTATTTTTGGTCTCATGGGTTACAAGCGCTGGATAAAATCCGGTCCCAAGGAACCTGAACTCCAACCACAGCGGTTCTTTGAGGCTTTCGACAAGTTTTATCTCCAGTACAAACCTACAGGCGCTTTCCTCGAGCTAACGTTTATCTCGCGCTGCTTTCAAGGAAATGAAAAAGATGCACAGTTATTCAAGCATATCAGTCAAATTAACCTCTTCGAGAAAATTCCCGATATTTTTTGGACAAGTTTTAATCGTCCTTCTAAAATTAAGAGAATGCATGAAGGTTTTATAGCACACTACGAATCCTTATTATTGCAAAAGCAGGAAAATAGTCGCCCTCTCCTCAACACTATCAGGAAAAAATTGGTTACTATTCATGTGAAAAACTGTGAAGATAAGTTTAATTATCTCGAGCAACTCATGCTGCAATCTGCGTCAGAAGAGGAAATATTAAAAGAGTTTGGGAGAATAGATGATTTGAGCTCCCAATGGAACCTTCAACTCAAAGTAATCAGGGAAACTCAGGAAAACTCTGACTCATCTGTGCAAAGTTACCATCAACAAATAGTTCATATCGCCAGATACCCAACTATTTTGCTATTACAAAGATATGGTAGAAGTATTACTGAGTATTTACAGAAAATACATAAAATGACTGACTGGCATGAAATGAGAGAAGCACTTTTTGACAATTTGATAAATATTTACGAGAGGGTGTGGGGAGTAATAGACTTGCAGCAACCACTTACAGAAGATGAGGTTTTGAAGATTCCGCTCTTGAATAATTGCGAATGGCTCACATTATTTGTCGTACGATTCAAAGATAACGACCAACACAGTTTCCGAATTGATTGGAAGGTGGGTTTGACGATGGATTTGACCTCTCTGAGATTGATACTCTATGTGTTTAATTTTATTCAGGTCTTTACTTTCGCTTGGAAAGTTGGGAAACACCTCGAAATGAAATCCACTTTAAGAAACTATGCCAACGTAAAGAAACTAATATTCATCCTCAGATCAACACCCGTGATCCTCAAATGCATTATTCAAAGATATATTGAGCTGAATCTCTCAGCAGAAGGAGCGTTTTCTGTGGACAAGGCAGCTGAATCCTATGAAAGAATAGCTCACTCAATGGTTGGCAAGTCGCGTGAATCTTCGCTGCTCAAACAAGTTGGAATGGGATACCTATTTGGTTCACTTCTCCATAGCAATGACACTTTCCTCCAAGAGAGTATCGTGTCGCTGTTTTCTCACTTCGAGCTATGCGAAATCAAGGACTTTCAAAACAATCCGAAGGAAGCTTCGAGGCAAATCTGGAACGCCTTGCTATTTGACTTTCTTCTAGACATCAAAGATGACCGAAAATTTATCGAAAAGATAGACTCAAGAATGGGAATAATTGATGATACTATCTTCAATTCACAAGTGATAGTTCAATTTACCAGCTGGATATTTAATACCATGAATATGAGCTATTTACACACTTGCTTTAAAGAAATGAGCCATGAAATTCATACTAAAGTTGTTAGGATAATGAGAGATTTGGGAAAAGATCCTTATGCCCAATTAACAAGGGAGAAATTTGAGGAGACTTATCAAAGTTTTGCAGATTGCATTATCAAACTTTCTGTGTATCTTAACCAGAAGGATATTATGATCAGATTCAATGCAAAGAATTTTGAGATTATAATGGAGTTTATGGTGCTATTATTGACGAGAATTAAGCGTTTTCAAGCAGCTGAAGGTATTGAATAAGTCTTATAAACATATATACTAACTGACTTTAATTTGCAGAAGGAGAGGAAGAGGAAGGCTGCTACGGTCTTTTTGATGATTGGGACTTTAGTCCCACGAATTACAAAGACTCTAAGATAAAAAGTAACAATGTTATGGGTTTATGAGTTAACTCTTATTTCCAACCAAGCGGAAGAAAACAAAACTGGTGGAGAAAACGAAGAGGAGGAAAAAGAACTCGGATTTATTGGGTTAATAAAAAAACCCATCATTGATATATATTATTCCCTTATGAAAATGTCCAGCATATCAATGGAAGAAAAGGACTTTCTGTTCTTTTTGAATCTAACCAATTCATATATCACGAAATTGGAGCAGTTGAAACCAGATTTTGATCAAGAAAGACAAAAATGCTTTGAGTCTGGGATCAAGATGCTTGAAAACGACTTCTCTGATCACGATTTTCATCGATCTACCTTTCTGCCAGCAGATTCCTCAGTCTTCCTCCAATCTCAAGAGATTCAGGAATCCATGAACACAATATTCGCAATGAAATTTGCATTAGTTTCGCTACATCATGGGGAAAATGCTTCCATTAATATCGCAAAAATCCCTTCCTATTTTGAAATGTGCTCAACGAACGTATTCAAGTTTCTACAAAGAGATTTGTCGAAGGTAGATAAAGCTTTAAGAGATTATTTTTATGGAATTGCTCTGGATACTCTGAGAGAGTGGGCCAAAGTGTTTAAAACTTACCTTATCTCTATCAATACGACACCTGGTGCTGAGCCGCTTAAGGAAGAACATAAGAAAATTGTGGAAATGGGCTTTGAGCTTGCTATTCAATATTTCGAGATTACAGGAGCTGGAAGCTCCTACAAGCATTCAAGTGCTGCAACGAGAGAATTCGTTCTGATTTTGCTGATAGCAACTAGCTTGCACAGCGGCCTTGAAGAAAAGCTGTATCAACCTCAAATGATTGAAACGATCCTTAGATTCTATTCATTGGATGAGAATGAAGTTGAAGCGCAATCAGAAATAGCCTTGCTTGTAATGAAAATTATTAATCGAAGCTACCCTTGGCACATTTTTGTTGAAATGAGGATCAAAAGATTATTTCTCCTAAATCCTGATAAAAAAACTATGGAATATGAAGAGATGATCGAACAAATTCCAGAGTTAAAAAATCTCTTTGACAAGAACCAGATGACGCTATTGGCAAACGGTCTGTCTAGAATATTTGAATTTTCTGGAATAACCAAAGAAAAATTTTTAATGACTATCAAAAGCGAATATCAAGATCTAAATAAACGAAATCAAGGTAAACTCATAAGTTCAAAATATCTTTAACTCCAATTTCGTCCCATTTAGTTTTACTTGAACAGAGCTACGGCGAGAGCGATTTCAGCAACTCATCAGTCTTTGCAGCTCTCATGACCCCTATTCAACTATTAATCATCCAAGCTTCAATTCAGATACTATTCGAGCAATATAAACAAAGAATCGAACATGTGATGCAAGGAGAGTGTAACGGACATAATAACATACAAGAGGAGCATAGTCTCAGCCTCTTAAGTTTATTGGGAGTTCTTGCCTGCAAATATCCATCATGTGCAGCCTTCTTATGCATTTTTGATGTGAAATCCAACCTTACAGAGCTGATTGCTCTCACTAAAAAGTTCGATTCTCCTCTTCTCAATAAAGTCGCAAATCAACTGGAAAAGTCCGACCGGGTGAGCTTCCTTGAAGTGACACTCAAACTTTTCTATTTGATAGATCTGAAGCATAGTCCCCCATTTCTCGTTTCAATGCTTGCTGCAAATCACTCAGTACCCTTTTTGAAACAGGAGAACAAAACTTACGATCTTTCCCAGTTGATTCAAAACGTGATTTTGACTTCCATCTTCAACATCTTAGAAACGCACCTTGATTCGGAGCCAAAGACACTGGGAGACTACGCTTCCTATAATATTTGGGCCTTTTATTCTCAGTTATACCTGTCTATTTTAGAAAACTGCTGGAAGGATAAATGGGGAAAAGACAATCCATTCAGGGAAGAGCAGATGCAAACACAGAGAGCTTTCATGAATCTCACATTGAGATTCATTGAAAGGCTCGACTGCAATGTTTTACAATTCTACCATGGGGACTCTCGAAAATTATTCAAATCATGTTCAGAAATGATTGATTACTACCGGCAATGGTCCTTTCAAAGAAAAAGTGGAGAAAAGAACTCATATAAATTCAGAGACATGCTTTGGATTCTCCATGAAAGAAGTAACGCGGAACAGGCGGAGACAAATATTGCCCAAAATACGCACAAACCTCATGTCCAAGAGAAACTTGATTATGCTTCAAAGATCGCTGCGATTGCTCAAACGTCTTTTCAAGAATGCTTCAATAACTTATCTTCGCTACAAAACCGTGTTTCAGAAGAAGACTGGGGAAGTCAGAATAGAGGCATAGATCAACGTAATATATTAAACTTCCTACTCGACTTTCTTTCTTTTTTCACACTTTCACAAACCATTTTCTTATAATTATCATTCATTAGTATTGCTTGCTGACCTAAGTTCAAAAAGAGGTCGAATGTCAGGAAGAGAGATGGATCCTCAATTCACCTTTCACATTGAAGCCAAAATACCATTCCTCCTTCAATCCACTACGGAATACACCGTGAGTTTGGACCAGGCAGATTCCGTATTTATAGCAAATCAGTCCTTACACAAGCAAGACCAAAATTTTGATCCCACAACCATCACTCAAATTTATCGCCTAAGACACGATACAGCCCACCTTGCTCAAGTTATCGACACCAAGAATATCCAAAGCAAAATAGAGTATGAAACAACAATTAATGGTTTAGTAGTGTGGAAACATGAGGATAACGAAATATTCACGTAAAGCTTAACCAGCATTAGCATCTCATCTTCATATTACAACTTTCGGTAGTTTTGGCCACCTGATCATTGGAAGATTGCAAGGACTTAGTGAAACGGAAATGAACAAAGAACCTGAGGATGTGATGTTTTTGTTTGATGACGTTGAAGAAATTAATGTACCTGAGAAGAATTCGACAATCAAAAAACCAAGCACAAACCTCAACAAAGAACCCGAGGATGTCATGTTTTTGTTTGATGACATTGAAGAAGTGAATGGCCGTGCTAAGAATTCGACAATCCAACAACCAAGAAGCACAAACCTCATCAAAGAGCCTGAAGGTGGTAAGGTTGTTGTTAACGACGTTGAGGAAACTAAGGAACTTATCACGAATCCGACTGTCGAAAGACCAGGAAATACAGAAATGATCGAAGAACCGAAGGAAAAAACGATTTTAAGTAATGATATTGAGGAAGTAAAAGAAACTGTTACGAGTTCGATTGTCGAAGGAGCAGGGAATACAGAAATAAACAAAGAACCTGAAGAAGTTATGGCGTTATGTGACGACGTTGAAGCGCCGACCCAAGAGCCTATCCAAGAGAATTCAAGCCAAGATCATCTTAACCCCTTTGAAAATCAAGAAGTTTACGGAACAGCCCTTGAATTCTACTTTAGATACGAAAAATTAATTATCAGCTATAAGTTATTTAAGGAGCACTATCAAACGACGAAGAGATTGACAGATTATAGAGATTCGAGTTCGATCAGACTCCCTAAAGCTTCAAGTTTGAGGAATTATGTTCCAGAGCAATTTGGACTGGAGTTGCAAAAATTTATTGAAAGACACTCTGAAAAAGATCAAAAAATATTAATCGGAATCATAAATGATCATGATTTTAGCTTCTTAGCTCAAGACTACAGAGAGAAACTAAGGAGGGGAGATTATAAAGCATGGCTTGGATATTACTTAAAAGTGGCTCTTTCTGCTTATCAAGAGCATATGAGTTATTATGATGAATTGCCAGCGAATTTAAATGATCCAGATATTCTCGAGATATTAGAAGTTCCAGAAGAGCCAGAAGAAAGTGACGTTTCGGATGTGTTACAGTCCGACAATGAAGACGTCGATGATATACTAGTAGAGACAGGAAATGCAGAAATGTCACTTCAAATTGAGGAAAATGAGGAGGAAAAAGCTGTTGAAGAGCCACAAGAGGAATCAAAACATCAAATGATTGAAATAATGAAGAATAGCCAAGGATCGACCAAGCAAGGTACTGGAGCTAACAAATATGTAGTTGATAGTCGTACGCGTAAAGAATGCGAAGACAATCTAGCTTTCCAGATCATCGATGATTATTTCCTGACTGTGCTGATCTTGCAGTGCTGTAAAGACTCGATTGAAGATGATGAAAAGTATGCCTGTCTCAAGAGTCTGTGTATTTCTCCTGAAACCGAGCTGAAAGTCATCTCGCTTCTTCTGGCTGTCCTTGAGCATCCCACATATGACTTTTCAGCCGTTCTCTGTGGCAAATCTTTTGTGAGGATCGCGCCTCATTCGGTCGAAACTTCGTTAAAACTACTCAAACTTCTCATTTCGTTCACTACAGAAAAAAATTTCATTCCAAATGAACTATTGGAGAAATACAAACCATCCCTAATTAAATCATCATTGCAAAAAGAAGGTACTCAGACTTCATTGAGATCTCGGGTTGCTTTCTCTGTACTAGATCGAATCATCCTTCTTCTCAACACAACGGAAATCTCAAAGAACAATAAGTATGTTTCAGAAATCATTGGATATGCCTCTAAGGCTTTTAATCCCCAGCAAATAGAAATAGTCTCTGCAGCAACGACTCTAACTATTGATCAATTACTGCAAAAATCGAAAACTACTATATCAACAGACTCTGTAAGAACTGTAGTAGAAGTGTGCGCGATGCATGGAGATAGCTATCCGGCTCTCTCAAAACTCCTAATGGAATTGTTACAGTTCCAGAGGGCACAAGTGCAAAGTTTGGAGTTGGTTTTCGAGGTCTGTCTGGAAAAACTCAATGGTTTGAATGGCCAGATTGAAGCAGGGCTCACGAAGTTAAAACAAGTCCCCAATCTTGAGCAAAAAGCTCGATTAGCTGTGCAACTCACAAGTGGCTTGAAGCCTCTGAGTACATTATTCAAAGAAATGACCAATTATCTCTGGTTAAAAGTGATGGGAAAAGAAACGATAAAGAAAATAAAGCCTGAAAACATAGAGAAGCAAAAACTTAAAGAGATCAAGAGGGCGAAGTTTGGAAAGAAAATCGAGCCTCTTATAGAGGAGATGTTAACTTCACAAACTGCTCTTGAGTTTGTCTTCAATATATTTGAAATATTGGGGCGGTACTCAATGCACTTTTCGAAAGATACTGAAGAGCAATACAACGTAGACAATCTTTTCCCAATGATTTCGGTTCTCAGCTCACTATATGTGTTTGATACCATGAGCAAACAGATTAAGGCAGCTCCAGAAATACATGCGTCACAAGATAACGAACCTAAGTCAATTGATAGCTTGCCTGATTTAGGTGCGATGCCAAAGCTTAGTAAATTTATTTCCAGAGATGTGGAGACAGCGGGCTCGAGAACAATAACATTGGCTCGTTCTGTTTCGCAAATAAAAAGACAACCCCATTCTGCCAATCTAACCGAAATTTATCATGAGTGTCTTTACAACAATAAAGATATAATAAATTACATTGTAAGGAAAGTCGATCCACTCGAAATAGCAACTCCTTCACTGAGCAGCTTTCTGAAAAAGTTCTCATATATTGTGGATTTGAGCATAAAAGAAATAATAGCCAAGTAATTCATCTCGAAATCGCGATTCTTACTGCAATAACCTTCAAATAGACTGAGATATCGAATTAAAGAAAAAATAGATGGATGGCATCAAAACCAAAGTAAATTATTACTAAAATGTCTCTTTTCCAATACTATTTTTCTTCAGGTATTGTCGTACGGAGAGACTATCTTATCCAAGGATCCTTGGTTCATTTCAAAGATCCATCAGTATTGGAATCCAGTCTCAAAATCACATATCACGGAGAAATAGGCTATGACGCAGGTTAAAGAGTTCCAGAAGCACCGTTCTAATTTGCTTTATAATAAGGTGGGTTAAAGCGAGGTTGGTTCACAGACGTCGCCAAAGAACTGTTTGATCCTCAATTTGGACTGTTTAGTGTCTCTGCAAACAAAACTAGCATCCAACCGAGTGTCCTCTCTTCTTTATTACCAAATTACGAAAAATATTTTGAGTTCGCTGGGGCTTTTGTTGCCAAAGTAACTATTGCTCTCCGCACCCTTATTCACGAGAAATTCTTACCCACAGGCAATCCGAGAAGACTGTCCTATCGACGTCCACTTCACTCGTTGCTTTATCAAACATATACTAGGTACTAATAGTTACTTTCTTAGCAATACTAACAGGCATTTCTTCTTCATATTTGCCAATTACTTAGGTAGTCATCTAACACTGAATGACCTCGAAGATTTAGACCCAGCGCTCACCAAGAGTCTGAAATGGATTCTTGAAAATGATGTTGAGGGACTTATGATGGATTTCACTTATGAAGTTGATTTGCTTGACTATCGCATCACCAAAGAACTCAAACCGAACGGAGCAAATATCGCCGTTGATGAGAAAAATAAGAAAGAGTATGTGAAACTAATGGCCTCCGCAAAGATGCGAGATGAAATTTCGGAGCAGATAAGATATTTCCAGCTTGGATTCTATAAAGTTATACCGAAGCATGATCTCTCCATGCTCTCAGAGAATGACCTAAATTTATTGATCGCTGGAGAACCTGAAATCAGCGTTGATGAATTGGAGAAACATTCAGTCATCGAGTTTTTCAAACATGAGAAAAAAAATCAAACAGTGATTTGGTTCTGGGAAATTGTGCGAACCTTTGACAAAAAGTCATTGGCTGCATTGCTTTATTTCTCGTCAGGTAATTATTTGAACTTTTGATCTCTTGTTTTGTCGAGAATTAACTTCTTCTTTCTTCTGATAATCGATTAATTTCGTTACATTTAGGGAGTACGAAAATACCTCATGGAGGGTATAAATCAAGTCCGCTTAGACTTTCTTGCGTTGCAGACGACATAAAGCGTCTTCCTGTCGGTCACACATGGTAATTTAAAAAGTTGCATTGAATTTTGTGTTTATCAAACTTGCTTAGTTCGAATTGTATCGATTTGCCTGAATACCCATCGAAAGAGATGCTTCAAGAAAAACTCCTGATGGCAATATTTGACGGAGCAGAAGGTTATTGGATTAATTAAAATTATTCGCATTTATCTTTGCGGAACAATTATTACTTCATAACACCATATTAAAGTCGGAAATATAAAACTCAATATTAGCAGGCAAACAGAATACAAATCGCCTATTTCATTTAGAATTCACACCTACAGTCCACTTCAAATTTAAACCGTTTTCTGTATTTGGAAACAATCCTTATCTCTCTCTTGTAAAGCATTCTAAGTCGAGTGAATAAGTTGATCGAAGTTAGCTTACATCAAACCGCACCTAATTAAGCATATTCGCACTCGATTGAAAATTTTAGCTATGCTTTACTGAATCGCTTTATTATTAGTCAATACATCATTTCGCTTACTATCAAGGGTGATGCTCACTTCTAAATTTAAGATAGACAGCTAATAGTTATTTTAGATCATTCAAATTTCCCACATCACAGCAATCAGCTAGTTTTTCGCTTGAACCTATTTATAGATTAAAGTTTGCATTAGAACAAAATTTCAATATGCATGGCGACGATTTATTATCCATACGCAAACACCTAAAAACAAATAAGTAAAGCATTAGTTTCTCATTTAGCAAATTATTTCATTAAAAAAAGCGAATTCATTAGTGAAAGCTCATGATAAATTCTTTAAAGCTTCAAAAACACAAACACTTGCATTTGGTTATCTTTCACTCATTCCTCGTTGCAAGGATTGCTATTAAAATATTTTACAACCGGTATTGCATGTGCCCGGATCTGCTTTCTGATTCTTAGGGAATCTTCTCGGGCTTATTTTATGCTTTTTCGGCGGAGTAGTCTCAACTCGAGAGTCAACAAATCTGCTATCACTCAGCCGTGATACAAGACTATCCATTGCAGCATCCATCACATCAGCCTTTGCGAAATAAGATGTCTCTCTATTCTTCCCATCTTCATTATTCCGAATCTTATGTAATGCAGTTCTGTCATATCCTCGGAGAGTTTTGCTCATCTGTGCGATATCTTGATCTAGAGCATTGAGCTTATGTGTTAACTCATCTCCTTCTTTCTCTCTACAAGCAATTGAGGATTACTTCGCGTTTGAATCAAAAAAAGTTGGTTTACTGCTGACGGTCTTGGAGATCTAATTCATTCATTTTCTTCTCCAGTTCTGCATTTTCTTTTTGCAATGATGTGTATTTCTCATTCAAAATCATGTTTTCTTTTTCCACTCGCTTAATATCATCTCTGACGTACGATGTTTTTTGTATGAGGTTCGTGATACGCTCGTTATATTCCTTGTCTCGACGATTTTTCTAAACGGTTATTTACATGACGCTTCGATTTTATCTGCTTACTTCAGAAAGCTGATTATCGTATGTTTGCTGCTTCTTTTTGAGAGTATCTAGCGCTTTTGCCAGTTGCTGATCGTAAATTTGTATCTCTTCATCAATTTTATCAACTTTTGTTTTGAACTCTTCTTGGATGAGTCTCTGGATGTATTTTCTGTCGCAAACATCGCAGATTTTAACGTATGAGCCTGGAGTTTCAGGATCAGGACGAGTCTTTTTGCTATGGTCATCACAGATTGATTCACCACAAAATTTGCTTAAGAACGAAAAAGTTAAGATTGATGATCTAAATTATTTCAAAATTACCAATGGCGGCGTTTTTTTAGTAGAATATTGAATTTGGTTTTGCATATAAAGCATCCCTCGCTGTCCTTGTATTTAGACTTCGGACACAGTCGCAAGAAAATCTCTTCTTTTGAAAAATCATCTACATTTCTTTAGAAAAAACCTTGGATGAATTTTTATTACCGTCTCCATTAAGAAGACAAGCTGGGTTGTCCTTCCCGTTAGGTTTCAAATTTGGTGAAGCAGTGTCTTTGGTATTGATCGTCGTGAGGCTCGGCGAGGTCGACAAGTTTTTTTGCGGATAAAAATCTTCTTTTTTCAATTCATTCATCAGTTCTTTCTTAGGATCTTGTGGCAGAGTGAGCATAACTGGAGAGAGAGAAAATGTAACTACCATAACTATTTCCAGAGTGGCTGTCTAGCTCGTCGGTGAATGTATGGGAACGTTCCATTTTCCTACCTTCAAAAGATGACGTAGCCTTGCTGGAGTCTTCATCAGCTGCTTTCGAGAGCTTGCTTTTTCGTCCAAGACTGAATCCTTCCTGGAATTTCTTTGTATCGATGACATCGGCCGAATCCATTTCTTCGTTGAGAATAACTTTGAATCTTAATTTGTTAATGCAAGTGTTCCTTAATTTTATTAATACAACAAAACGAGTCAAAATTTTTGCTTGTTCAGATGTTGCTAGAAGAAATGGAATTTTATCGGAGGTCTCCAAGCACATGCTAATAAGGTAATATAAACCTAATGATAGGAATTTTTGAATTTAATTTTCGGAAGAGTCCAAAGTAACGAGAGAAATTTGTGAAAAGAGAACAAATCTTTCCAGAAGGAACAAGGAATTGTTTTAACTTCATAGAGATCTGAAGTGAAAGAATGCGAGATTCGAATATGTATTTAAACTGAACTGAACTATTAGTAGATTTAATTTTTTTTTGGTTTGACCTCTAGTAAAAAGCATAATACTGACTACTAACAGTTTTTAAATTACATCGAGAACCATTACTTGTAGATCTTTGCTTCGACTACTATTAAAGAGAATCTATTATTGTATAAAAAGATTCGTATTTCCTCTAACACGTTCAAACAAACACAGAAATTAAACCTCTTTGGTGCTAATCGCAGTCGTGTGTCTAGAATATGTCATTAGATGATTTACAAAAGTCTGGCACCTTCTTTGACACTGTCTTGCAGCATCAGTTACTCGAAGGGCGGCTATGTACCTTCATCAATAGGACATATCAATTAAAATAATTAGAAATAACTATGCCTCAAAGAGATAACAGCATCATGGAGATTTCTCAAACTGCTACGAAGTGTTAGTGATTCAAATTTTTCTACCATCATTTTAAACATTCCTTCATCACCATGGATATCTATGGCTTGCTCCCAATTGATTGCGGTTTTAATTCTCTTCTCTGCTGATCATAGACAACGTCTATATTGCTTTTGTCGGAAATTTTGTAGCAGAACAGATTTAATTATCACTTTTATATTTGGATGGTTATTTGTGAATAACTAAAAGGACAAGACATAGAATAAAAAGAAAGTTTATTCTTAATCCTCACCAAAGAAACAAATCAAAATAAAAGTAATCCGTATTTTATCAGCAGAAGATGCAAGCAAGCATCTTAACTAACTGCAGTTGATCCAGGAAAAAATGATTATGATAATAGAAACGAAAATTTGTATTCATTATTATGTGTCTGACCTTAGAACGATTATTTGTTCTGTAGATCCAATTAGTCCAGGAAGCTTGAATTAAAGTTTTTTTGGAGCTCATTCTGGCCAATTTATGAGTGAGATGTTGGAGAAAAGTAGTTGAACATAGTATTCAATGTCAGTATTCATATCTTCGATATGAAGCTTATTTGCAAGCTTCAATGCCGTTTTTCAAAAAGAAATTATTCAAAGCTGAAATATTTAAGGTAAGAGCAATGTCTATTATTATTGTTTTTTTAAGTAAACTCTGAAAGTTTTATTACCTATTACAAATAAAACGTGATTTGCTGTTTTACAGAGGAATTAATTATAATGGCATAAGTTGAACTTGAATCTAGCCTAAAACAACTCAGATTTTTCATGAAAGAAAATCAAAGAAATTGCTTTTACAATGACCTATGTTCACTCAGAGAGCTTGGCTGCAGTGTCAGAGCATTTTCATTATTTTAATTATATTTTCTATCTTCCTGCCTACCAAATAGCAGCCCAAGAAATGATAATATTATTTAAAAGCCATCAGCACCTTCGCAGATCCGTCCTTTGCCTAAATTGAGCACAGAGCGACTAATTCGACACGTGTAAACGATCGTTTCTGGCGAAATTTTGAGAAATTTGATTATTGAATGATCTCGAATCAAAAAGGTATGCAGACTGAGATTAGAATACAATTTGAGATTTAAATTTGCATAACTTTTTCCGACTCGAATTTTCAAGAAACCAATTCCATGGAGTCAAAGCCAACCGAAAAACAAGAGTAAACACCTCCATCTAACTTTCAGCATCCCTCTAATCGCTAATATCCTTCACATAGGCAACCAAAAACCACTATCGATCCTAAACTAGATAGCTCTTGGAGAACGCTCGCGAAAATCCCTCCAAAAGACAATCGAATCAAAACAGCTGTAAACTCCACCTGACAAACTTCTCTAATGTCTTACTAAGGATGTCACAGCCACTAAAGGCACAGACTTTGAAGACTACATCAAAAAGCCAGAATTGATGATGGGAATCGTTGAGAAAGGATTCGACAAGCCTTCTCCTGTCCAAGAAGAATGTTTCCCTATTGCTCTTGCAGGTACTCTACCCTTGCTTCAATTTACATATAAAACTCCATCTTTTTGTTGAATATAGGCAAATCATTAATTGCCAGAGCGAAGAACGGCACAGGAAAAACCGGAGCGTTCGTTATTCCTATCCTCGAGTTAATTGACACTTCTAAGAAGGTCATTCAAGGTAAAGAACTCTTTCAGATTCCGCCTATAATCGAATTATCAAGCATTGATTCTGGTTCCAACAAGAGAGCTCGCTTTACAAGTCTCAGCCGTTGTTAAAGAACTCGGTAAACATCTGAAGGTAGAATCCATGGTGTCAACTGGCGGCACCAGCTTGAAGGAAGACATTTTGCGTCTTAACTCCCCAGTGCATGTCCTGGTCGGCACTCCGGGCCGTGTTCTTGATTTAGCAAGCAGAGGAATCGCCGACCTTAGCAGATGCCACATTCTTGCGCTTGATGAAGCAGACAAGCTTCTCTCAGTCGACTTTGGTCCTGTCGTTGAGAAGGTCCTTAAGGTCCTTCCAAAAAATCCTCAAATCATGGCCTTTTCTGCAACTTTCCCTCAAATGGTGAAGACCTTCCAAGAGAAGTTCATGCCCGATTGCGCTATTATTAACTTGATGGAGGAACTCACTCTCAAAGGAATCACCCAATACTACGTTTTCCTTGAAGAAAGACAAAAAGTTCACTGCTTGAACGCTCTTTTCTCCAAGGTACCCAGCTCATTTGCCTTTTCCTTTTATAATTTCCCCCTTTGTAGCTGCTCATCAACCAGGCCATTATCTTCTGTAACTCCGCTCTTCGTGTCGAGCTCTTGGCAAAGAAAATTGTAGAACTTGGATACGCTTGCTACTATATTCACGCTAGAATGACTCAATACGACCGAAATAAAGTCTTCCATAACTTCCGTAACGGAAACGGTCGATGCTTGGTGAGCTCAGATTTATTCACAAGAGGAATCGATATCCAAAGCGTTAATGTTGTCGTTAATTTCGATTTCCCAAAGACTAGTGAGACATACTTACACAGAATCGGCAGAAGTGGAAGATTTGGACATCTTGGTCTCGCTATCAACCTTATCACTGAGGATGATAAGGAGAACTTCCTCCGCATAGAAAAAGAATTGGACACTGAGATCCAGCCAATGCCTAAGGAAGTCGATAAATCCAAATATTAAAAGAGCGAGAGAGCGGGGGTGAAGGATCTTACTACTCTGACAATAAAACTTTCTAACTTCTTTGCAAATTTCAACTGAAAACGTCAAAACAAAAAAGAGCCATCCAATGAATTAACATAATGGAAAATGTCAAAGTTTGTTTATATAACAACTTTGAACGAAGAATTCTATTACGTCGTTCATTCTAAATTCTTCATCCTGCTGAGATATAACCTTATAAGTCTCAAAAAAAAAAACCAAAAAAAAAGAAAAATTAGTGAGGAAAATCTATTATAAACTGTGTCTGGTCATGAATGTTGCATTTTGGATAAACAAACAAATTCATATAGTCTACATTATTCGCATCCTTCCATAGTACCACAAAACAAGACAATAAAACTACAAAGAACCTCAAAATTAAAATAGCACACCACATAACTCTTATTGACACATACTCGTAATATCATAACACGAGGAACGAGGAAGTCAGCCTCGGGACTGAACTGCCACGACGGTATCTAATTAGTTTAGCCTCTCATTCACTTAAACTTCAGAACTTAAAATAAATTTAATTTGTTTAAGTTTTCAAGACCAAGCTAAATCGCAAACAAAATTCATTCTAAAAGTTTGTTATGAAATTCGTACTTTTGATTTTCTCATGAAATGTGGTCTTATGCTGCTATTATTTTTTTTATAATATGTAAATCTTTACGAATAGCTGATAGTGCTTATTTTCGGATGTGTGGTGAAGTTTTGTGCTCTCTCTTTGAAGACATCAAACATGAATTTGTAATCCACACGCCCGTCTTTCTCAGCAAACCGGAGCAGATATGGCCAGAAAGATTCATCAATTTTCAAGTTATTGTTGTTGAGCACTTGCTTCACCAAGCCTTTCACTGTGTCTATGGTGATTTGCTTGTTCGCGTTCTCCAGATCCTTAAACGATGTCATCAGCACTCTCCGGTTTCTTGCGATGCATCTGATGACCTCATCGTATTCCTTAGAGCATTCCCATTTCGAGAGTTCTAGCGATTTCAGACGAATTTCTTCTGGTGAAGGGATGAGGTCGTTCTTTTTTGGGCTCACAGCAACTCTCTTCAGCAATGTATTTTGAAGAGATCCACCGCTCTGATTTCGGTAAAGGGCTGCTCCTGCTGTCTGTGGTCTGGCGGTTGGCTTGTTGAACACTTCAGTTGGGATTTTCTGTTCATTCTATTGGGAGAAATGGTGAAAATAGGTCCCTTGGCATAGTGCTGTAAATTACCTCGACGATGCGGAAAGATTGCATCCATTCTCCAAGATCGATGATTCCGTCTTTTCTAATATCGATAAAGTCGAAGAGATTTTTGATGATGCTGAATGAAGGGACAGGTTCTCTGGCTAAGGTGCAAAGAGAATTGATGAATTTGTTAAATTGCAAGTAGGTGAGCTTTCCAGTTCTATCTTCATTGAACTAGAGGAGAAATAGCTTTAAAAACATTGGTTCTCAAGAAGAAAAGATACTTTAACGAACGCGTCTTTTGGGGATAGCATATAAGAGTAGATGTTGTCTTTGATCAACTTCAATCGATGTTTCGAGCGGTCGAATATTTGGTAGTCGGTTTCTCTATAAAAATAAAATTAAAATAAGTATCGTGGTGCAAATTGATTCGATAGCTTACGGTGGTTTGAGCCTGGAAAGCATTTCATCAAATGTGATCTTTCCGTCTTGATTCTTATCAAAGTACATCAGCAGTTCGTCGATTTCTTTAAGACTAAGTCCGAGGTTAAGCTTTCTCATAGCATTCACGAATTCGAGGTTAGATATGTCTCCATCGCCATCTGTATCGATAGATCGGACGAACTCTTCAAGAGGAATGTTGGAGGCAGCCAGCATATGTCTCATTCTATCCACGACCTTTTCCTGCCAGTCGTTTTTGCTTTTAGCTTCCTCACGCAAAGCGTTTCTCATTCCTTGGACACTATATGTGTTTCTTCCTATTGTGTCGATCTCTTTGATCGTTCTTGAATGAATAATTGTATTATTTTTCTAGTTTGCATGGATAAGATTCATTACCTTGCATTAGGATTGACTCTGGTTCCAGCGTATCGGCTGCTTCTGAAGACATTGCCAAATCTGATCAAATCAACATAATCGCGTTCTCCAGTCAATCTTTTCCAAACCATGATAGCCTCCTCTTTTGTGAACCGCTTAGGACATAAAGCATTGAGTCCGCGGCTCAAGCTCTCTATGCCGAACTCCTTTCTCAGAGGGCCGTGGTCTTCTTGTTCATAGGACAAGAAGAAGTTGAATGCATCTGTGACATCACCAAATTGTGCGACGAGAGCTTCAAGAATCTCAGCGATCACTTGCTGTCTTGAGTCATAAGCGCCTATAGTTTGGGTTTAGGCCTCTATGAATAGTCTGCCAAAATAATTACCAAATCCGTTTTCCCAGTCAAGATCAGACAAATATCCTTTCTTGTGAGGATCTAGGTCAGCAAACAGTTGTTGCATTAGCTTCTCGGTCAAGTTGAAGCCATGGAGAATCTGGTTTTTCTCAATCCAGTCTGTAAACTGTTTGAATGTCATTCGAGGGCTGTTGCCAGTGATAGCTTTAATGAGAAAAATAATCAATAACTATAACGCTTTGGGGGCTTACATTTGAAACTCTCGAGAGTGCTGGTGCTGTTTCTCGAAACGAACAGTCCGATTTGCTGTCTTGCATGCAGTTTCCAATCGAAAGTCGATCTGCCAATCAATTTTTTTCCTCCGCTAATCGTGGCATTGTTTGAGTGTTTCATATCGTCTTCGATGATTCTTCTGAAATCTGCAACCTGAATACGGTCTCTTTTGAATAGGTCCATCAATTTGAACAGTCTGTCCAGTCTCGAGGACGTGATGTCATCACCAGGTATCTTCAGCACGTTTTTCAGGAAATCTCTGATATCTTTTATGCTTGCAAAGCCGTCGAAATCAGTGTCAATAATTCTGAACGCTTCTTCCACTCGCAGCTCTATCAATGAAAAGATTAGAGTCAGCAAAGGCAGCTTTCTCTAATTTACTGTTCTCTCTCACCCAGTTCTGCATCTGAGCGATCACGCCGTACTGCCAGTCGAAGTTATCCTCTTGTGTCTCCTATTCAGGGAGGAAAGAGAGGTTTATGAGAATAATCGGTAGGAAAACCCTTATTACCTTCTTTTTATCAAGTACAGTTCGCTTAACGAAGTTAATCATGCTGGTCTGGTCGATCATGCCTATTTTCATCGTGTCTGCATAAGCGAAGAGTCCGTCTTTGACAGGTTGAGAGAGCTTGATGACTTTATCGAGGGCTGTAGAGAAATCGTTAATAACGACGAATCCAGTATTCATTGGGTCCATTGACTTGACAAAATCATAGAAAGTGATATTCTTCATAGCCAAAGCGCTTCGGATGTCTCTTAGGATAGTATCCACTTTCTCCTCAGGAAGCGGGACCTTCGGGAAGATCTCGGATTGCCCCGAAAACCCTTTCAATACTGTTTTTTGAATCGCTTGCTTCGATTCAGCATAAGCGTATCTAGAAAGGAACGTGGCAATATCAAACTCTCCAATGTAGCCGTCTCTATCAATGTCGACTCGCTCTGTGAGTTGCTCTAGGAGTTCTCTTGGAGCAGTGTCCTTGAACACCTTATTGTCAATGAAATCAACAAAGTCTTTCTTTAGGACGCGTTTAAGAGGATGATTCGTATCTAAATTCTTGAAAATCTGGACTTTGGTAACGATATATCCTGGTTGCCAGTTGGTATCACTAAAAAAATCGAAACACATTAGCTTTCGCAAAATTAAAGCAGGTCCTCACCGTAAGTAGTTCCAAAGGATGAGCGAGAGGTTATGGACTCTGTCGTATACTCTATTGGTCGGCGAGAAGATTTCTTGTTCATCTCCTGGGATATCCTCCAAAGAGCTGATGAACCTGTAGTAATCGATCATATTGTTCAGATCTTTGTCGATGTATTTGACGAATCTCTTCAAATCCTCAGTGTTTAAGCCGGCTTGAGATCTTGAAAGGACTTCTTTAAATTGAGGAATGTCGACAAGCCCTTGATTCTTCGTATCGACCTTTTCAAACTCTACTCTCAGGCTATCCAGATCTCTCAGATTCTTCTTGACTTTTCTAAGCTGTGAGTGGTACCATTCATCAGAGACATGTCCAATCTCTTCAAATCACATGAGAGAAGGTTAATTAAAGTTAGAAGGTACCTTGAGGACAGCCCATTGCACGGACAAGGGATCGAATCGTGATTTCTTCACGGCCGTTCAGAAGCTCCTCAGCAACTTTGTATGCTCGTTCAGAGCCGATTTTAGGGTCAAGAATGATGAGACATTCCATCAAGGTTTTGTGATTGATAGCAGGGTGATTGGGATTGAGCGCCATCTTTCTCAACACATCGTTAGTCTGGAGGTTATAAGTAGCGACGAATTCTCTTATGTAGCTGATGTAAGGTCCTTTGAAAGGGTAAAGCTAAGGAACTGATTTAAGATGGTCATATTACTCTCTTCAACAAACAGTTTCTTCCATTTGGCGAGGTCAACGGTTCCTTCGTTGTTCACATCCAAAGTTTTGAACACCTCTATTATCTAACACATATACCAGATAACTAATAATGCAAAAGAATTGGATAGTAGTACCTCCTCTTTCTCTAATTCAAGGCCGAAGGCTCGGTCAATACCCTTTTCGAATTCTTCAAGAGCTAGTTTCACTCTGATATTCGCATTGGATCCCAGTGAAAAGCTCGCAAGTTCCAGAAAAGCCTAGCGATGGTGATTTAGAAATTGACAACGTGCCATGTCGTTTACCTCTTCAGCCAAGAATTTTCTTTTTGCGATCCAAGCTTTCACTTTTTGAACAGCACGTTCAGGTTCGACTTGCTTTTTGATCTCAGAGCGTTGTTGCGCTGTTTGTGGTCTTTTGAAGAATTTATGAATATTGGTTATTTCTTTACACATACCTGATTTGTCCGTTTGAATAAGGCTGAACAGTGATTGTTTTGCCGGTCTTTGACTCAAAAAGATCGTCATAGCCATTCATGGTTTTCCTGCCTCCAGCTCCAGCTGTCTTTGGTCTGTTGCTTGCTGTTTAAGGGGTTAAACACTGCAAGCTGACAAGAAATGCTTACCTTTGATCTTATCAATATCGATACCGTACGCCAGTTTGAGGTAAGTTTTTCCTCCTTCATCAGCGTCGATAGAATAAACTTCGCTCTTCTGGAGTTCACTTTCACCAAACGCTCTGGAATCATTTAACAGCTTTTGCAAGTTGTTCACAGTTAGAGTGTCTTTCTTTAACTTCTGCTCTTTAACTTGTTTATTGGTGATATCCTATTGTATAGGTATTTTGTCTTCCAACAAAAATCTGAGAAATGGCATTACCAGCACATCGTTCACAAGGAAATCATTAAACGCGATAGCTGCTGTGTTCCTCCTGATGTAGAACGTTCCAACGTTCGGGATGTCCATTTCAACATTATGACCCTAGTTCAAGATCACATACATATTTCATTTAAAATATTTTATTACCGCTCGTGCTTTCTCAGAGAGCTGATAGATAAACTTCTCGACGCAGATCTTCGCTTCGTCTTTATCCATATTGCAGTAGCTTCCGATTTCCGTGTAATTTATCTTCGCGACACCGAGCCCAGAAACCACTCCCGTCATTGAATGCGGGCGGATGCCTTGCTCAGTATACATTCCGGGCTTGCAGTTGATTCCTCTTCCGAAGTCTTTCGAAATGATGAATATCGGCCTTCTTTTCCTAATGTCTCTCTCTTTCGGATTAGTGACACCCTTTTTCATCGACGTTAGGCTTTATATGGAATGATCGATGTACCTCTAATTTGAAAGACGGTGCAGTGAAGGTAATCACACCGAATTTGGGGATCGTTACTCCTCTTCCAAGTCTTAACTGTCTGGAAAGGTAAGCACCTTAGATTCATATTAAGAGGACATAAGGACCAGAGCTGGGTTACCTAGAGCGGTCCATGCGGCGTTGAGCTGCTCTTGATCGTAATCACCCTCCATTCGGAAGATTCTAACAAAATGATGGAATGAATCTAATGCGACTGGTGAGTCTTTACTTGTTCTCGCTCTTTTTGCTGATCTCCTCCAGGACTTTCTGAGATTTTCCAGAAAGGTGGGTTAGTGCTGAGATAAGAGATGCCATGTCGAAGTTATGGTTTGCTTAAACACGAAACTTAGGTCTTAAGTTATATTTTATCGACTTGTAATGATACTACTGTTTTATAATTTTTTACCAGATTAGCAAACTTTCTCAAAAATGCCCTGGGATTTTTTCTTGAGGACTTGTTTCAATGGCCCACTTCATAAATGCTTTCAAATGAAGCCTAAGTCTTGTCTGAATGAATAAATGGATAACGATTTGAGTTTTGGTGATATTATAAAGCGAAATGTACTATCTATAAACTTTGATTGATAAATTTTATTCAGAGCAAAGCAAACGATTAGAAATGAGTGATAGAGTAATGGAAAACGACAATTTGTTTGGAGATCAAAAAGAAGATGAAGACGCGCCGTTTGTGATCAGCAAAAAGGAAAATTCCCAAGTTTCCTCAAACTTTAAAGAGCAAGTTTCTGCCAAAATCGTCGAAAACTTGATTTATGCGGATTGTCGGGAAGAAGTGGAAATGAGTTTTAATGCTATGCCAGAACAATTATTTGATCTGGTCCCAAGACTAAAGTTGGGCACTTTTGAGGATGTTCATCTCGAGACATTGATAAACATTTACGATGCACTGTCTCTCCCTGATATTACTGTCATCTTCGGTGAAGTTATCAGTGATAGCTTCGAATTCAATTACAATTGGACTGCCTCTACGACGAATCCTAACGCTCTTCAAGCGGATACTTCTCAATCAGACGCTCGAATGATGATTTTAACTTAAGAAATCAGTTTTCTGGAGGAACTCCGAGATGTATATATGAAGGTCTAAACTCAAGTGCTATATTTCTCTATTTCTCTACAAATTAGAATATTTCTTCCGCAGTAGAACTGTGGATGGTGTTTATAGCAGCAAGCTCGAACATTTAGTAGATATATCTATTGGTTTAAATGTTATTCATTCTGAACTCTGATAATATATGTATTTTGTTCATTTCTAATATTAATCAGGTTTATGAGCAATCTCTCTTTCATTAGCACTATTTGAAGATGATTGACGTGTTTCTCAATGTTTATTTTTGCCATTTTGAGGTAGCATTCACTATCATGAATAAAATGTGAACATGTTCATTATTGCTACAACAAGAAATGCTATTATTCGCGGCACTTTTCTCGTTCACTCAGAATTACCATTGAGTCTCAAGTTGCAGAATTCAAGTAATATCTTGCCTTGCCAGAAATCTCATCAGTTGTATCACAACATCTCTGATAATCTGACTACATTATTTCAACTTGCTTTTAAACATCATCTTTTCTGGATTCTAATTGTTAAGAATAGTTGAAATTTAATGTCGACCCATTAACCACTTTTCCACTAGGCAAATCAAAATATCTCCATTAATAAATTAAAAATAATTTTTCATGCGTTTTGGCATTTAAGTAGAGCTTAGGATGGTAAATAAGGTCTTCTGGATCAAAGGGTTTCTCTCTAGTAGCAAGCTACACTTCTAATAGAGATGTTATTTGACATTTTATTATTGAATTTTTTTTATTAATTCAGTTCGTTTCTTGCTGAAGAAGGAAATGCAAACACATACTTTTGTTTTGATAGAATACTTTCAAAAAAACAAAAAAGCAATATCAAGTCTCGTACATGCTGGCTAATCTTTCAATAAATCTTGGATCGAGACATTCTTGATCAGCTTGAGGATAAAATCCTTAAACTCTTCAAGAGAAAGTTTCCCATCGTGGTTCACATCGAGACTGGCAAGTGTATCTTCAACAGCCTTTTCGAGAGTTCCTTCAGGAAGGTCTTCAGCACTGACATCGAGAGTTTTCATAAAATCCTCCAAAGGTTTGCGAAGTTCGCCCCTTTCGATGAAGTTGGACGAATCTTTGTCATAAAAGGAAAAGACAGTCTGTATCTGCTTGTTCAAAGCTTCTTCGTTTTTAAGAAGTTCCTTCTTTGAGACCATTTTGCCTTATTCTTTTTTTATTTTATTAAAAGTCAGGAGTTTTGGATACCAAATAAGCGTTAAAAATAAACATTTAAATGTGATACTTGTCCTTCCCATGTAACCGTAAGTTCTCAAATTCACTTGTTCTCGATGATATTAGCTTAAGGCGATTAAATACATCAATCTCTATTGTAAATTCAACAAAAACAACAAAAAACCAATAAAAATGTATACAATACAAAACAAAATCGTTCATGAGATGTTGTACAAACGTTTTAACTTTATCATCAATTGAGGTGCCGCTGTTGCCTTACCCTAGGACAGGCAAAACCACCTTTTGACTGTGATTCTCTCCAGTGAGAATTTTTGCTTTCTGAGTATGAAGAAAGGTTGGGACGATGTAAATGAAGTAGAGGTTTTCCTTGTTGCAGAGAACCTTTGCGTAATAAATTTGTCGAAGATTTGACGATGCTCGTCTGTTTCTCCTGAGACTTTGCAGAAAATTCACTTCGCATCATTCTTGCACTATCATGGCTTTGCTTCCGCATGTCCCAGTTGTAAGGTCCGAAATTGAGGTGCTTATCCGAGCTTCGGTTGAAACCCTGTTGAGGGGCTGGCATTTTCTTATCATCGGCTAGGGTATTCATAAAAGTAGCAACTCTTTTATGCTTGCTCCGATGCTTTAAACTTCCAGCAGTCGAATCACTTTGGTAAAATGTAGGCGTGTTATCTGAATGAGAGAAGCTTTTCCAAAAGGCTGCCACTGTTGCACCTTTTTTTGGTGAGCGTATGTTCTGCTGAGCATTTTCTGGTGACAAATTTCTTTGCCGATGCGAGCTCTCCAGAGACGAATGCCGGTCTGGCAGTGTTATTTTATCAGTGCTATAGTGTCTTATTGGAGACGTCATTAGGGTATTTTGGTTGCTTTTTATCGAAGCGTCAAGCGACTTCCCCCTTGCCAGTGTCATTCGCACGGTTTCTTTTGAAGCAATGACACGTGGATTCACTTTGAGTAGTTTTGCTAAAAAATTAACATTTACATTGCTTATCGTGACCGATAAGACTCTCTTATGCTGTGGCGAGAGGCTGTTTTTTGGACTATGGTTTGTGATTAAATTCTGCATAAATTCTCTGCGAGTTATTTTTTTATCAGATTGAACCATTAGAGGAGTTGATTTCCGACGCTCTGGTGAGTACTCGTATTCTTTTCTAAAAACTCTTTCACTGATATTGTCAATATCACTTCGAAATTTGGACAAATCCAGCACTTTTTTGATTATTTCTTTTTTATTTTCAACAGTTTTCGTTGTTTCATTAAAACGATTGATAGCAGATTCTTCCGCTTTGGTTGTTGACCCTTCTGTGTTTACTACTCGTCCTTCAGGATGCAGCTTTTTTGTAAGAATATTGTTCAGCTGCGCTGGATTAAATATCAACGACCTTTTCCCCACTAGCAAACCAACATTAAGTATAAAATACTTTCTAAAAGATATTTACCTCCATCGATTTCTCTGTTTCCTCGTGGCGTTAATGTTGGTGAATTTTTCGAAGACCCTCCTTGGGCAATTTCCATTAAGGCCGAACTTAATTTGTTAATAGTGGCTCCAATTTGCGTCCTGCTCCTCCTTGGAGGTTCTTCGTTGTTCTTTGGAGGATGAAACTTTGGTTGTAAAAGATTTTGAATTGACGGCGAATTAACGGAAGATGTGCTCGACATAGGTCTGAATAATCAGTAAAGATAAGGAGAGAAACCGCTTTTACAGTTCCGAAAATGAAAAGCTCTCATTCTTAGGCGTTGAAACATTGCTCTGATGAGGATTTTGGACAAGAGGGTCTGGAGTTTTGATGTTTGATATTGCTTTTGTGGATGTAGTCTGTAATTTCGTCTTCCTGTTTGACAATGGAGACTTTTGCAATTGAATCTTTACTGCTATGGAGAATATTATCAAGTGAAGATATGCTTGACAATAGAATTGTACTCTTTTCGGCCATTTGATTTTATTGAGCTTGAAAATCTCTTTGGGCGAGCAACTAAAACCGCTTTATTTAGAAAAATTATTGTCGAATGATTGTTTATTTAATGCTATTTCTTTCGCCTTATTTTTAATTTGAAGGGCAATTAGGATCTTAATGCATGACTAAATTTCAATCTTTATGAGGTTTATCATTTTCGAATACGTTCAGGGTATTTTCAGACTAATTGCTTTCCTCATTTATAACTCTAGTTCATATGAACCCACCGTTAAAAAATCGCTGTTTTGAGGAATTTTCTGTGTCAATAAAGTGATTGAGCATAGCACTTGATTATATCTTTCAACATTTCTCGTACTTTAACTGGGTATCAGCTTGGAAGCCTCTGAGAGGTTACTCTCTTACTCTCTAATGAAGTCTGAGAAAACTAACAGAAGATTTCAGCAGGGGAAATTTTTATCTACAATTGATATGCATGTATGGATAAATCAATTGGAACTGAACGTGATAACACTTATGCCTTGAATTCTTATCAACATCGTGGCTCTTCATTACTAATTCTAAGATTATAGAGTCTGTGTCTGTCAATTAGCAAAATAATTGAAAATCCAATGGAAATCAGTAGAAATGAAAAGGCTCTTGAGATTCGAAAATAGGCAGTTTCCAGATTTTAATTTAGTTCTTTTTCGATTTGGAACTATGAACATATTACATGAAGAATCGCTCTCTTGAAGAATGGTTATTCAATCAGTTTCTTGGACTAATTTGCCATAAATAATGTTCCCGTTTAGATTTCCTTATCTCGTAACACATCTAACAAATCCGAAATTCTATCAAAGGTTATGCTAAACGTGTCGGTTCTACACTCAACTCTTTTTCAAAATCAGGTTTAAATTATTTCTAATAAAAAGTTCTCAGAAAATGTATCGACTGTTATATGGTATCCAAAACTATGAATGGGGAAAACTCGGCAAAGACGCCCTAATTGCCAACTTATATGCCGCAACAAATGGCGTCGCAGTCGAAGAGAAGCCATACGCTGAAATGTGGATGGGAACACACCCATCTCTCCCTTCGAAACTCGTAGTTGACGGAAAGCAAGTACTCCTTAGTGACTTCTTGAAGGAAAACCCTTCCGCGCTGGGAAAGGCTACAGCAGAGACTACAAAGCCTGAACTTCCTTACTTATTCAAGATACTATCCATCGAAAAAGCTCTTTCAATCCAAGCTCACCCTGATCTTGAGCGAGCTAAGAGACTCCATGAGAAAAAACCTGATCTCTATAAAGACCCCAACCACAAACCTGAAATGGCCATCGCATTAACTAACTTTGAATGCTTCTGCAACTTCTGCCCGAAGCCAGAGATTATCGCAAACCTCACAACCTACAAGCCCGTAAGCGACCTGATTCCGGTCGAGTATCTTAAAGATTTCGACCTTGCTGAAGAAAACAGCGACAAAGCGAAAAGCTGTCTTCAAAAGATACTCGCAAAGGTCGTTGATTTGGAAAACGATGTTGTGAAGAGCACCGTTGATGCCATGCTCGATGAGATCTCCAAAAAATCTGAGCTTACAGTTAGAGATAAACTCGTCAAGAGACTGCATGCACAATTCCCTCATGACATTGGAATTATTATGTCACTACTCCTTAACTACACAGAATTAAAGCCCTATGAAGCTGTCGTCCTTCATCCAAATGAACCTCACAGCTATCTATTTGGAGAATGCGTTGAAAGTAAGATATTTAAATAATGTTCGGGTCAAGGTCTTATCGATTTCTCCTAGTTATGGCCAATTCAGACAATGTTGTGAGACTGGGTCTCACCCCGAAGCCTAAGGACAAAGAAACGCTCCTTGAAGTATATATTTGAGCATTTCTGCGCTATTAATAGTGACTATTTTGGATTAGATGCTGACTTATGAGACCAAATCTGTTGGATCACAAATGGGAGAAGAAGTCATTGCTTCACATAAATATGTTAAGGAACATCGAGTATACAAGACTCCCTATGGATTCAATGTTGTCAAGGTTGTGCTTGACCCTAAGATCGACAAGGGTGAACGTTTGGTCCACAAGTTCGAAACTCCATCCTGCTTGATTGTTGTGAAAGGGAAGGGACTGGTTCAGTATGGCAATCCAGAAGAAGCTGATAAGCTCCAAGGTTTGGATGTTAAATATGGTGATAGTTGCTTCGCTGTGGCGAACACTAGCTTCTTTTTTGAAGTAAATTCCGATGTTGGAGAGGGCTTAGAGGCTTACATTGCATATTGAATATAGCTGTTTCATTATAAATAGAAGAGAAGTAATAATTTATAAAAATTGCTGAATTTAGAAGCGCTAGCAAAATTCGAATGTAACGCATATTATAATGTGTATGCCCAGTTCGTCAAGGGCGAGAGTCGACGCGGAAAAATTTTAGCTTGAATTGCTCATCATTCGTCTATTTCCGAATGACTCCATATAATAACAATATTATTACTGGCTAATATTATGGTGAAAGGAAAAGCAGACAGTCCGAGGTAGGTAGGGAGGGTGATAACTGATAATGAAGAAAGTCGTGAGACTTGTCAGGAAGACCCTAATAAATTTAATTGAGTTCTACTTCCAATTTAAACATAAACCAATTCAAATATATTGCTTATAGCCATAAACCTAGTCAGTCATTTGTTTATTAGCCGATCCATGAATTTTTTCAATAAGCTGAATAGCCAAAGTTGGCGTCAAAACTTTTTCTGTATTACTTACTCCGGAAAAAAATTGATTTTTTGCGTGAAAGTCTCTCAGCAAGCACTGAACAGTTATTAGTCTGTGCCAAGTCCACAGATTTGAAAAAGCAATGGCTGGAAAAGAGAGGAAGAATTGAATATCTTCAAAACTCTATCTACAGCTCACAATTTCGAGTTTCTTTTTCTTTCTCTTTTCTTAATTAGGAAATCAGGAGAAGGGTACGTTCAAAATATATCACTTGGATCATAGATAAATTTGAAAACTTAACAGAAAAAAATATGATTTATCTCTGGAACGATGGAGCGGGTCTTACAATTAATTACTTTTTTTTTCAATTGACTCCCACTCGAAAAATGCTCTGAAAGACAAAAATTAATTAATCAATAAAGCAGCAATGACTTGACTTGTTTTGTAGTAGTCTTACTTCAGAACTCTGCCTCTCGGTTTATAGAGCATAACAGGTTGGAATTTAAATGTAGAACCCTCAAACTAGTAAGTACCTATGAGAGCTTTCTGTGGCGGCAAGCTGTGGGGAAGTTCTCAATATGGATGGTTCTATTCATTTTTTTTTTTCCCAAAAGACTTGCTCAGTATTATATGAAGTTCAACTGCTAACACTCCTGCTGACTACAGAGAAGCTTTCAGATCACAATCAACCTCCAGCGGGTACTTCCAGGCAATTCTGAATTTGTTAACTCAAATATTATGCATGAATCTCAGATCCTTGAAGTTCTGAATGGACGAGTTAGTTTTGATGACCCTATCTCAAACAACCTCAAATAACAAATCAATCTCAGGTGATTTGGTGATTCTTTACGAGGAGGACGAGAACAATTATAATAGTCGTTAAACATTTTCGATGGTTATAATAAAAGGTTTCTTTCTGAAAACACAGTCCAAGCAAATCAGTTAGACAAGTTCAAAACACGCTTTTACAAGCATCATAACACACTTTCAACAAAGCAAAACAATATATAATGAACTTAATTAGGTAGAACTAACTAAAGTATAGCGAGGTACTTTTTATTGTGAAATTTTAAGAATACTCAGACAAAGCAGCATAATATCTACTCTTTAATCTGAAGTATCAACTGGTTGAGCAGCCGACTGGTGTCTTGCGTTGTATTATTGAAGCTGGATTCCAACGTCGAGAGATTCGACATCACAGAGCGAATCGCATTGCAGCAGTCTGACTTAGACAGCGGAATTTTCCCTCCACCAGTTTGATTAAATTGCAATAATTGCTTAATTGTCATAAGAAAACCAAGACCAGACCGGCTCGCATTCATAAGCTCCTCTAACGAGCTGATTTGCTGCGCAATCTTATCAGCCATCTCAAACGTTGCAACAGCTCTATCTGCAAGGCTGCTGTTCTCTAACTCCATCCCTTGAGTACTCCTTCCTTTGACATTTGGCGCAGTTTTCTCCTCTACAATTTTGTTTCCGCCCTCAGCATGCTCGATTTTGACGCAATCAGCATTCGTTTGCTGAGTTTTGCGGTTCGGACTATTCGACTTCTCTTGCCCGCTCATCGAAAGTTCGATTTGTTTTTTACTGCCTTCAGTTTCAATAGTGGCCAAACTGTTCAGAAGTTGAAAGTTTAATTCAGAGTGAGGATTCGAATTGTTCTTCTGGAAGGAAAGCTTCCGAAGCGAACTATTCGTTTCTGGAAGCTGATTCGAACCTGCTGATGCTACAGAGTCTAATTGGTCGTCAGAACCCTTAGATTTGGACATTTCTAGCTGATACGAGTTGGCGCCGCCTCCATCTCTGTAGAAAAGGTGCTTATATTTAGAATAAAAACGATTTTTCACGCTGATTTCGGTTCTGCCTGGCAGAGATCTCGAAATCAAGCACCATTTTTTCCCTTCCGCCAAATATAATCTTAAGAGTTTGTCATCTTCTTCCTGCGTCCATTTCGCATTAGAAATCTTCGGGTCGAGCTTGTTCAAGTATCGGTCCCTGATTTGCTTTCCAGTGCGAGTCCCGCCAATTCTCTTCGAAATAGCTCCCCAGTTCTGTCCCAGTTCTTTGATCAACGCTAAAATTTTTTCGTCTTCTTCTGCAGACCACGATCGTCTGAACCTATACTTCTTATTCTCGTCGTTTGTGTCCTGGTGTTTAGATATCTTTTTGGAAGGCGAAAGCAACCCGACTTGTTTGTTAGTTTCTTTCTCTAATGCTTTCTCTTCCTTAGTTTTTGGCTCAGCGTTCTCGTGACTGCTCTTGGGTATCGAATTTCCTTTGTTAGGGTTTTTCAGCTTGAATCCAGTGCTTTTGACGAAACGCGTTTCCTGAGGACCATTGGAAGGAGCTCCACCTGAATAGGCAGCCTGCTTGGCTAAAATTGCCAAATTGTTAGCAGAACTGATGTCATTGAGGGTGTAAGCAGGAGACATTCTCTTTAATTGCTCTTCAAGGGGGATTGGAAAGCTGGGCATATAGGCTGCGCTAGAAAAAAGTTTGGATGCTTCTGACTGGGCGTTGAGCTGATGCTGCAAGAGGAAAAGCAAAGAAGAAGCTTGATGCATTGAAAATTTTCCTTAAATTCTTTTTAATTACTAACTCTTTTTAATATCGCACGTAACTTATTTCGAACGCACTCGATTTTTTTCAAATAGGTATTTGTTCTCGATTTTTATTATTTGAAAATCGAATATTAAGCGCAACGGCTAAAACGTTGGAAAATAACTCTTTTGAGGTTAAACACTGGTCATTTCAATAAATTAATGGCTTCATTTAATTACCGGTAATTCAATTCCAAAAGGAAGAAAAGTGCTTCTTATTTAACTATCTATCGAAAAAAACCTTTATCGCGTTATTCTCTTTGCAATCAGAACTCCAATTTTCTAAAATGCGTTATCTTGGAAGGACCCATAGCGATTTGATGAGATACTGACAAAATCTGCTGTGAAGCCTAAAGACAACAGGCCTTTTGATAATTTTATATTTTCAAAAATAGAATCGATTAATTCGAAATACCCCACTGAGAACAAAAACAACAAACCTTCAGACTTCCTTTCATTCGGGAGCTGAAAGCTCAAGTAAAAGAATCCTTCAATGAAGTTTGCGGAATATTTCATTATTATACACATTATCTACTCAATGAACCATTCATTTGGGTTGAAAACTATCAAAAATTCAGCAGATTTTGCTTCGAGTTTCCTGTCTTTAGGTTATTTCTTATCATGTTTACCGCTTTTCGAAAAAAGTTGCTTGGCAAATTGATGATGATAAGATCGATCTACAAAATTCTCGAAAGAATCTGGCGGTTAAAATGAAGCCGCATTGCTATACTAACCATTGCAAGCGAAATTCTGTGGCCTTTGGTTTGGTTGCTTCTTTTTCGGGAAAGAATAATTTGGCTCAGGAGAGGCCGCCGCGCTCAAAACTTTAATTAAATTATTTGGTCTGTTGGAAAGGAAAAAAATAGAGTTAGCACGCTCAATTAAAAATATATAATGTGATGAGCTCCATGCTCAGATAATTAAAAGGGAGATTAGCGGTAGAAATGTGTTTAAAACTATGAGTTGTATGGAAGAATGACGAACATTTCTTGTCAGCAGATTATCCAAATACTTAAAATTTTCCGTTGTTCTTAAAATTATTAGAAGCAAATATTTTTAATCGTTTAAGAATCTTTTTATGCTGAACAATTAGAAGGAAAAAATAATTCCTTGATTAAATTTATAAACGGTGTTTTGCGTTCAAGTTCCGATAATCAAGTTCACTGGCCCACTAAAGGCTTTTGAACTAAAAAATAGCTTTTCTTTTGAAGCTCTAAGCTTGATAACCATCCTTGGACTTTTACTTTATTCATTTAAAAGTCTCATGTGTATTATACTTAGAATGTTATTATTTGTCATTGAGACTTGACTCACCTTGTCATAACTTAGATGTAAAGTTGATTGGTTTTGCCGCCAGGGCAAGGTAAAATGAAGTCTGTTGTCATTTTAGGAATAGATGCAGTATTGATTAAATTGTTCCTTTTCTGAAAATGTTTTCGGATCCCAATTTCCTAAGCCGAGAAGACTGAGATATGATTTTAATTGAATAAATATCGAATGTCGAGAAAAATTATCTTTCTGTGAAAAACAATTATAATGCTCTGTCTTTTTGAGCAGCAGAGTGCCGCTGAGCAGTTGATAAACGGATCAGTGGCTATTTCTCGATAGAGTATTGTGTCTATTCGAATGCGTTTGAGTTACTTCCGGAGCACAGTCTTAAAGCTCCGATACCTTAGTTAGTTTTGGCTTAGCATTGCTGTTTTCTGCTATTGTAGGATATGCTTTGAAGATTACAAAGCGTCAGGCCGTAGATAGATGATTCTGATTGCAAAATTAACTCCCAATTAGTATTTACGAACAATCTCATCTTGAGATAAATGGCGTACTCCTGAACGATTGGAACTTCTTCTATATGAGAAGAGTGTTCATCAAACAAGCAAAAACGTGAGTATTAGAAATAAAGAAAGACTCAGGTTATTTGATTTGGAGCCCATTTGAGAAAATCTATTACTCCATTATGCAGTACAACTTTTTAGCAGATATACCAGAGCGAAAACACATTACAAATGAATTACCTATGATTCGGGTTCAAATCAAATTATCTTAGCGGTGCACCTTATTTGCGGATGGAAGCAAATAATTGTAGAGATTTGTTCATTACTCAAAACAAGCAAGGAAATACTTTTTTTTTTATTCAGAGCATTGGATAATCTCTTTTCCAAACTCCAAATAATTTCATTACCTAATTTAATTTTCTTCATGGAGCTGTATTGAAAAGAAAGAGTAACCTAAGAGGCTATCATACTTCTACAGATTCCAAAACTAATAAATCTCGGTCCGGCTTAGAAAAGTCAGATCAAGGTGCATATTTTTCACAACAGAATGGTTTTTCTCATTCAATATTAATATTGAGAACCTACAGATGAAGCATTACATTTCATGAAGACACCTTTTTAAAACTATTTGCATTTAAATAAAAATTGTAACGAATTAATTCTTTAATCTTCAAGAATGCGTTAATTGAACAATTCAAAGCATGCTTGCACAACTAAGCCCAAAAAAAAAAAACCAAGAAATAGAACTCTCTCGTATGATCAAGGAGCATGAGCTGCTTCAGTTCCATAGGCTTGAGTAAACTAAGATGATTTGTCTTCGATAATTGCATCTCTCCCTGTGCTTTTCTGAACTAAACCGCTCATGTATTCCTTTGGAAACTCCTTTTGGGTAAAATAGTTCTGAACAATACCTATTTCACTAGTTTCACTTGTTGGAAAACCTAAAATGAAGTTTTTTCCGTGAAGATTAATTCAAAATTTGAAAACAAAATTAGGCGGACTTTGAAATTAGTTCCGAAGCCCTAATAAATTCTAATTCATTAGTCCATTCGCATAAATAAATATTCATTCCAAATTCCAAATTCCAAATTCAAAATGCACCAAATGACTGATTCAGAAGAAACAGCTTCTCACACTCGATCGCTTGAAAATTCCAGCCTCAAGGAGAATCGAAGTAGAAGCAGATCTCCTACACAAGCTGAATATGCAACAAAACTCCAACCGCTAAAATTTGCTGAACAAAGCAAACTAATCTCACATCATTCCAAGCACATCTCGAAGCAAAAGTTAGAAAACGCATCATGTAAGAGCAAACTACCGAAGGGCAAATTTTCTACAGGTTTTCTTCATTACAATGGCATGGAAGTTGAACAACAATCTAGAAGCGAAGTGCCAGATGTCACAGCATACCGGTATAAGCTTTCCAAGCAACCAAAAAAACCGACCTCCAAATTCAGCAAATATCTCAGACTTCTCAAGAAATTAGAATCGAGAAGGCTCGATCGGTCGTTGAATCTTCATCCAAGTCGAGCCTCCAAAGTAGAAGAACGGGCTGAGAAATTGAGTAACGACGTAGTAATTGACGCTCAAGAAAAATCAGGAGTCATTAGCAACAAAGAGAAGAATACCTCAGCAAATGATGTTGTTCTTGCTCACATAGAGGAGCGTGTCCAATGTCTTGAGAAATTGTGTACATTGAATCCATCAGCAGCATCTCTTCTTTATTCGTTGAAAGAGACTGCGGGGAAGCTAGGCGACATCAGGAACAGAGACCCCACGATCTTTCAAGAGAATCATGCTAGTGATCTCGAGCAAATCCGAATGGAGATTCCAAAACTCGAAATGTTGTTCACGTCATCTGTTTCACAGATCAGAGCCATGTTTAGACAGCTAAATCAGTCAAATAATTAAAGTCTCGTCGGCAAAGCTTATTGCTTGAAGATGAAGCTGAAAAATCCTCAGAGCGAACGCAAATTTCTAATCCCTCCAATTTCTCAATAAAGCGGTTGCATTGCATTCTTTCGGAATTCCAGCAGAATAAGCTTCTCTAGATAGATGGATAGATAGAAATGCAATTTTCTAAATTAGTTTTTTTTTAAAAATTCGAGTTAATATATCTAATAAATGTAATATATAAGAGTTATATATATATTTAGATCTATATTTAAAATTCACACAATTCTATTAACCTATTTTTCAGATCGAAGGCAAAAATCCTTTGTTGATTTGAATAATTTGATAGATGTATATAAATTTGTTGTTCTTTAGAGTCAACCAACAAATCTCAATTATATTGTTTTGAAATTAAGTGATTCACCATCAAAACCTATATTTCATAGCCAAGTAGATACCAACAACAAAAAAAAAAAGATGCATCCTGAGCCTAATTAATTTTCCACACGTTTCTTGAGCTCTTCTATAACATTATTCATATCACCAACAACATGTGAAAAAGACTGTTGTAGGTTTTTCACCTCTTCTAAGATATTCTGTGCAATGCTTGTGCACTCGGATTTCAGTGCCTTCGGGTCTTTCCCTTGGGTTTTTCTCTTATTAACAATGCTCCTTACCGAATTTATCCAATCTTTCACCAAATTCTCTGACCCTAAGTTCTTCTCTATTTGCGCAATTTTTTCTTCAACGCTCGCAGACTTGTTTTGAACCGGTTTGCCATCATTCGCTTCAAATTCGATTTTGCATTCGGGGTTTTGATTTTCAACATTTTCTATTTTCACTCCTGGAAGGTTATTCGCACTGCCACTTTGATCCAATATTTTGTCGTTATTGTGGATACCAGGCTCCTCTGCTTGCTGAGAATGAAGTTTGAAAAGAGATTCTATGTTTATATTGAGTCGGTTAATGTCTTGAGGTTTGTCCAGACCTAATGCCTTCATTTTATTTAAGGCGATTTCCTTTAAGCTCTCAAGGCTTAAATCCTTGAAGATTAACTGTCCCGAAGCGTTATCTCTTTGCTCCTTCGTTCCAAAAAGTTGGTTGAGTGACTCTATGTCCATTAGAGGATTATTTGCGTTCATTTGGTCACTTAGAGGCTTAATTTGATCATTGATTAAAAACTGCTTGAATTTCGACGAGAATCTGTTTTTGACCATCGCTTCTGTCCTTCCTGGTAACAGTTTGGCAATCTGAGCCCATTTCCTTCCGTATATAGTGTAGAGCAAAAATAAATAACTGTCCTGCTGAGGGGTCCATGCTTTGTTCACGATGTTAGGATCTAATTTATTCAAATATCGATCACGAATCTGTTTTCCTGTGCGACTTCCTCCGATTATTTTCGAAATCAAAGTCCAATTTTGTCCGTGCTCTTGTATTAGTTCTAATATTTTTTTATCCTCCTGCCGATGCCATGTCCGTCTGTACCTATTGATGGGAGCGTTGACGGGAAGAGTGTTTTTGGATATTTTCTTCGACTGATGTTGGAGTTGAACTATCCTCTCTTGGAGAGTCATATTTATGTGAGGATTGCTAGGGGCGTCGCGAGCTGTCTGCTGTTTACTAGGTGAATCTTCTTCGGAAGTTTTTGGAGCGTCTTCAGTTTGCGATTTCAAAGTTTCTTTTGCTGTTTTTTTTGTCAAGGTGAAGCCTCTGCGACTTGTGAGAATGGGATTTGAGGAGATTGTATTGTTCATTTTGAGCGAAATAAACGCTTGATGATGCGTTTTGTCATGAATTAATTTAAATCAATTGCAATATAGAATTAGAGAGATACATTTCCAGAATCATTAAGTGTGCAATTGGTTAGGTAAGCGATACTCATTAGGCTCTTTTGAGTTGTTCTTCGAAGATGTGTCTGATTGGGTCCTGTTTGATTCAAAAAGTTGGAGAAGATATTTGTCTTGTGTGTTACTTCCTTGTGAGAAACGATGCCAGAAATTTACCAGGACAGAATCCAGTAATGAGCTGACGAGTTGAAGCTCTCATCAGCTAATGGGAAATAAGCATTCATGTAATAGTTCTCAGGTTATTAACAATTTAGAGCGCTTTTTCATTTCCAAATTTTGTCTGAAAACGAGCACCTTTCCTTTTCAACAAGAATGTCTTCCGAAATAGAATCATCAATATAATTCTGTCTAAGAGGCTTCAAAAAAAAAAAGTAATGCCCTTTTGACATTGCAGTGAATCTCCAAAATTTTATGCTCCAAGAATAAATCGAACATCTAAATAAAACAAATATATATCACAGTGGGTTTAAGAATCTTGCAAAATTCCACTGATGAAAGTCCCGACAGCAGCTTTAAAAGCAAATTTCAACAATCAACTTTGGAGCCGAACATTATTAAGGCTTCTAGTAAAGAAATTTCTCTGAAAAATCCTATCAACTCTTTCAATTTAGGACAGAAATGCAATTGTCTCGCTAAATATCTGCCAAATTTCACTGTTAGGTCTCGTTTTATATAAGTACACGAGCAAGGATTGTCTCAAGGATTTTGCAAGGTAATCATCATTATTGAGGGCTTGACCATTAATTCATTATCATAACAGTGTTTCAGATCTCACGAATTGGATAGATATAGGTATGATATATCGCTTTGCGAAGAAGAACGAAGATAATCCAGAGCAATCAAATAAAGGGGAAGAAGAAAGTGAAGACGATGAAGAGAACAAAGCCAGTAAGACAGATGAAGATGACAGCGACGATGATAACGATGATGATGACAAAAACGGCGGACTTCTTACACCTGTGATCGAATGGCTTGGAGGCTTAATACCTCGCGTGTCTCCGAACAACCCAGGAGCTTAGGCCATTTCTTTGAGTTCACAATGGTTTTTATTTCCCATCGATTTCGTTGGATTGGTAGCACATATATTGCACTTATTCTAATTATTGTTTATGTCTAAAATTTCAGCTGATAACCACAAAAGACATTACAAAATTGCTTCTTTAAGCCTTTTGTATCCTGTATGTATACCGAAAGTATTTACCCAAATATTGATGAGGATGGTTCTTTCTTTTACTTTTTACTTTAAAGAGAAACAGCGTCAGAAATTTTCAAAAGTCTTAAGTTTGCATCACGGAGCTAATAACTTTTTCAAAAGATAGTTCTAGAGTAATTTATTTATGTATTATGTGAATGACCACTCATCAAACAACATTAGTATCTCACAGGGATTCCCAGCTCTTTCAGAGCATTTCGAATCTCATTAGCATCTTCCTCATCAAGTTGCTCAAGCGCATATTTCAATTGATGCGTGACCTTTGCGACCTTCTTTTCCTTTAGAGCTTTCTTCAGAGCTTCCTTAGCGGCATACAAGATATCAAATTTCTTTGCTCTCAGCTGCGAGTTGAGCGCCTTGATATTCGCAAGCTCGAATTCCAGCTCTCCGATGTAGGTTTGCTTGGCTTCAACGTCTTTTTTGTGGATCTCCAGCACTTGAAGGTTTGTATCGTACTTCGATGAATTGATATTAAGGCTCTCAGTCAGCATCCTCTTCTCTTCGGCGAGGTTCTTTAAAGGAATAGAGTTACACAAGACCGATTAAATAAATTAAATACTTCAAGGAGTTGGTCCTTCTTCTTAATGATCTCGGCGCTGTTGTTAAGATCGATCACCTGAACCTTCAATTTGCTATTTTCGCTCATAAGTTTTTCGAGTTTTTTGTTCAAATCGTTTTTTTCTTGGTTGTGCTTCTCCTTGATTTCATTGAGTTTGTTCTTGTACTCGTCCTTAAGGTCTCTGAAGACTTTTTGGTGCTCTTCCTTTAATTTAGCAATTTCTTTTTCTTTCTCAAGAAGCTAGAGAGTGAAATTCAGCATGATAGGAGCCTAATGGAGAAATACGTACCTGTTCAGAAAGCTCCATTTTTCCACCGAGGATATTTGAGTTAACGACTGAGTGTCTCAATCCGTCAATTTGGGATCTGATTGTTGAAAATAATCCAGTGAGCTCCAATTCTTCGCCACCTCCTACGTTGGAAACTCTGCTAGATTTTGCTGCGAGAAGCTCTTTTTCAAGGTCCATAACCCGCTGCTGTAATGTTGCTGTTTCTCTGGCATTTGCTCTCTTTTCAAGTTTTAGCATGTCCGCCACCTTCTCGGCTTCGGATTTTTCCTGAAAGAAGCAATTTAAAAGCGTTAGTGAACAAGGTTAGTGATTTGTTGATGATTACTGCTTTTATTTGCGCAATCTTCTTTCTCTTTCTATCCAATTTCGCTTCAAGGTCCGTGATTTTATCGTTGAGGAATTGCTCGTCATTTGTCCTCTTTCTCAGCTCATTGGCAAATTCTCTTTCACTTTTCTCGAACTCTCTTTTATAGTGCTCTCTGTCTTTTTGCAACTCAAAGATAAGTCTAATATTGGTATTATTAGCCTATTTGCTAACATCATTCTCATTGTATTTACGATTCGTGTTCTTGCAGCACGTTTCTGAGATTATCCTCGCCAGAACGCGCGTTCTGCAAGTAGTATTTGACTTGGCTCATTTCCTCATCCATCACCTTTTGCACAGCTTTGCTATATCGGTCAAAGTAATCAAACAGAAATCCTGGGACCATATCTGCAAATATAACATCTGTGAAAAAGGTTCGGTAAAATATTAACGACTTGAAAGCAAATGATTTACATTTATGCGGTCCTTTGGTTTCTTCGTTATATTCCGTGTATGACTTGATGAATTGATTTTTTGCCTCCTTAAGCGTTGACTCTTTCACGTCATTGATCGTAGCGATGACTGGTGGGTTGAAGGTGTTGAAGATCTCGTTTAGGATCTTCTTGCACAGGTAGAGACTCAGCTCGCTGTTCAGCTGTTTCTTCGATTCGAAATCCTTTTCCAATTTCTCGACAATCTCGTTGCGAAGCTCAATCTGTTGTTCGATGTCAGCGATTTCCTTTGTTAGCGTCTCGAATTTCTGAATGCAGCGATGAGAAAGCTCTTTGAAGATCTTTTGCATGTCTTCTTCGTCCATGGGCATTTTATCTTCGTTGAATTCAATATCAGACTAAGACAAATATACAAATTCGATTGGTTATTGTCCATCAATAGCAGTTTTTCTTACAGCATCATGGTATTCGATCAAAACATCATCGCAGATTTTTCTGGTTTCTGAGTAGACAATACGCTCAACAGCAGGAAGAATTTCAGGAACGCCTTCGCCGTTCAACGCATCGATGTAGTCGAAAGCGAGACTCAAAAGCATGTTGCCGGTCAGTGTCTTTCCATTGATAACTTTAGCGCCAATATTGCTCCATACCTTATCAATAAGCGTATTCATTCCTTGTCTTATTTATTTATCAAATTGTTGATGGATGAGCTAAAGGAACTTCTTTTTACATAAACTGTGGACGGAGAGATTCATAGGGCTGGTCTTCGATATGACGTAATTTCTCTTCGTCATTAATAGGGCGCACAAGACAATGACAGTCTCTATTTTTGAAGAACGTTTTTATTTTAGATCTGATAATGTTTTTTCTTTGAGCCTCCAGCGAGTCTGAAGCCACCTCTTCCAAGCAGCCCTCCATATATTCTCTGTTAATTAAAGCATGGTTAAACTTTCGCGGATCAATCGATGAGATAATTACTTAGGAGTTTTCCCCTTCAAGTCAAGACTGAAGTCTCTCAGGACCCAGATGAAATATGGGAAATATTGAGCAAGTTCCTTTTCTGTGGTTTTCTCACCTTCCTCACCTCTAGCAGAAACACCAGCCAGGTAACACAATACTCCAAGGAAAATTAAAATCTATACCTGACGGATATAAATTCAGAGAGGTTTGCTACAAGCGATAGGTTTTCTACGGCGGTTTCGTCGATATGTCCAAGACTATGATTTCGTAGTTAGAACCAAGACCCAGTTTGAAAAGTCACTTGTTGAATGCAACCATCGAGCTCAGCAGCAGTGACAGACAGAATAGCTTAGTATCGATTGTTTTGTCTCTTTCTAAAGGTATTATTACTGCTTCTAGGCCGTTGTCAGAATGCTAAGTACCTGTCGAATTAATTCCCTCTGTATCAAGAAGAAGAAGCTCGACATCATCGTTTAGAGGCACAGGGTCGCTCCAAAGCCAGATTCCTAATCGAAAATTCCATGGTATAAGCAGGGGTTCTCAGGGCGTTGAGGTTAGCTACCTTTGGTGCAAGATTGGACTGTCGAACCGATTTTAAATGCTTGTTGCCTAACAAAAAAATACTTTTAGCGGCGCTAGAGGGTTCTTATTACTTTCTCAAGATCCGATTGGCAAGGTAGGACTTTCCTGACCGCTGTGGGCCGACAACAGACAAAACGGCGACCTTTAGGAGTGGAGGATTGGAGTCATTGGATGTTCTTGTGAATATGATTTTACCTTTTTCTCTTTAAGGGATTGCAGAGTGGCGATGGCTAGGGCGTTAAGCTTGAAGACTTCTTTGCCGGTATCTTCATCTCGCTCGATCTCTACGAATGGGATAGGCTGTGATTGACTTTCCATTCCAGATGATTGGGTATGAGAAAATAAAACTCGTTTGTAAATAATTATCAAAACAAGGATCGATTTTAATATCTCTTCAACTATGGTATGCAAATATTTCCTGACCAAATTAAACAAAATGTGTATAGGAAGACCTACTATTTAGAATTATTGAAATAAAAAACAAAAAGCAAAGTTTCCCGTTTGATTGCATCCAGATGAGAAATTTTCTTTTTTCAGATTAAACTATTTGATGAAAAACTCTGTGAGAATAAAATGTTGATAACGATAAATAAGAACTGAATTGATTCTTCTCTTGATATCACAGGTTCAAGAAGAGTAATAGAAAGAGCTGAGCATTTTATCATACTTTTGCACTAATGAGCTAGACATGTTTCTTACTGCAAAGGATTCAGTCTGGTTAATTGTTTAGCATTTGACGTATGAAGAAATAACTATCCGATATTCGAGGTTATGCCCTTTAGAGAATGAAACATTTCATCTGATTAGATAATTAGAAGTAGATGGATGAAAGAATGAATTAGTTGAGAAATACGTCAATATGGAAAACTTATTAATTCATCTTGTATAAATAAAAAGGAAGTAAGTAATGATTTCATTAATTCATGTAGGGGTCTGGATTCGATATAGCTTCTTTGGAAGCCTATAATACGTAGCGAATTCATATTTTCATATAGTATGAACTCACTCCCTAGAAATATTCAATTCTTCTGTACTTGAGCAAACTTCAACAAATTTTTCTTGTTTGGTCATTCAAATTTTATCCATTCATTCCACCAGTCGCACGATTCATTTTCAGATGGCTCTGATCTGATTGAAAATCCGATTTGCCGAGCTGGCACCTTGACAGAAATGACGATTAGCCGGTAAGCGAGTAAGCTTTGACTTGACTGCGTCGCGGTTGAAAGTCAGCTCTTGCCAGGTGAAAACATTGAAAGATGAAGTTAAGATCCTTGCTTGTGGCTTCAGGGTGCAAGTCTTCCGTCAATACTTGATCGCTTGCTTGCTAAAAATCATCGCGATCGGTATTAGATAAAAATTAAAAAACTCAACGCGATATAAATGAAATGAACTCTGAGATAAACTAGCTTGGAGAATGAAACGCGAGAAGGGGGTAGAAGCATTCTTAAGCTTGACAAGAGCTAATGTATCAAATTCAAGTGTAGCCTGGTGCTGAAATAATTTTCGAGAAGCGTTCAAGAGACTGTGAACTTGAGAAGCCAGTAAAAATTTTGCCTGAAAGCTCTGATTATTTTGTTGTTATTTCAATTGAATTACCAGGCCAGACTTAAATAGCCATTTTTAACCTAGGAGTATCTACCCATATTTTTTCTTCCTTCAATTACGTAATCACCAAATACCCATTTTAATAAGCTTCGAATATTCGAACTCCCAGAACAATAAAATTGTTAGAAAATTCAAAAAGCTGTTGTTTTGCGTGCTAATCAATGGTATGTGCTTTCGCTAAGATAAAATTGCAGGAATCCTTTGTCACTCGCCAGCATTGACTGGGTAAAAAAAAAAATCGAAGAAAGTACTTCGAGCTTTACAAAATTAGAAAGGGCCTTTAACTTGGGGCTTATAAGATTGAAATTGTTCGATTCATCATAAAAGCCCTTTATTAATTTTATTTAACTTTTTTAATGAAAATTTTCAGTAAAAGGATTCAACAAATAAGTCCAGCTACTTGGTCTCCTCCTAATCACTGAGGGATAAAATCAAGAAAAATGCAACGCCTGTATTATCTTAAACTCAACTATTTTATTACGGGAATCATCAGTGACTGTTTAACTTTGAAAATAATAAAAAAATAAACATTCCAAGTCACGAATATTAATTTTACTGTATTCGAAATTCGATTTTTGAAATATCAATTTGGGTAAAAAGTAACAAAATTAAAGCGTTATTTTAAAAGCAATTCCTCTGGATTGAGGAGAAATAATCAGGATCTCCAAAGATGTTGATAATTCTTCTCCAATGAGAACCTTCATCCATAGCTTTATAATTTATTAGGATTTATTTGTATGGATTGATATCATCAAAAGCTTTGTGGAACATTTTTCGCTCTCCATATTCCATCAGCCTCCTCGACTCTGAGAAGCGAGTATCAAGATCACTCGCATTTAGAAGAACGCAAATCAAATGACGGTCTTTCGATCGTCGCAAGCTAGAAGCCAAGCAAGGCCCGGCAGTCGGAGTAATTCCAGTTTTTACTCCCTCGTAACCATGCCCGAGGAGTTTATTGGTATTCTCCCAGGTCATCTCCCTCCGAAGTCTATTTCCTTGGAAAACGGTGCATGTATATTCCTTTTTCCTCACGATTTTCCTAAAGATTTCATTCTTCATCGCCGTGATACAAAGCCTTGCTACATCATAAGCTGAGGAGAGATTGTTGCTGTGTGACAGCCCATGAGGATTTGAGTAATGGGTATCTATCAATTCCAATTCTGCTGCTTTTTGGTTCATGGCCTCGATAAAATACGCAAAGGAGGATTTCAATGGCCGATCTTCTGTGTTTTCTTTAGCTCCTGCTTGAGCAAGCTTTTTTTCATTTTCTAGTTTTAAAACCTTCCCGAGCCCTTCAGCAATTGCTACGGCAGCATCATTGCCGCTGGGAAGCATTAGTGCGTGCAGGAGATCTATCAATTTGAGAACGTCACCTTCTCTGAGTCTCGCTGTTGTTCCGAACATAGAGCAGGCGATCTTGGAGACTGTTACTGAGAATGTGTTCAAGTCAAGCTTCATTCGCTCTGCTAAGTCGATTGCAAGATAGCAAGTCATAATTTTGGTAAGACTAGCAATCTCTCTCCTTTCTCGTTCTTGTTTTCCGGAAATCAGTCGGCTGTTCGTGCCATCAAACAGCACCCAGCTACTGGCTGAGACTCTTGGAGGTTGTCTTTCTAAAGGATATTTATGAGTTGTGATAATTGTATTTAAATTTACGATAAGGCGCCCTCACGGTAGGATTCAAGGATTGGCTCCGAGGGTAGTCCAAGTCGATTTTTGATGTATTTAACGATTCATTATCGAGATCAAGGTTAGTTGGTCTTCCAGACTGGATGTGATTCTTGGAGTCATTTTGAATGAGGTCAGGCTTTAGAATCGGCGACTGAACCTCATCTTCAAAAAGCTGTATTGACTCTTTCCTCTCGTTCAGAGTGTCTCTCGTAGTTTCTTGAGTTTGTCTTCGATCGGGTGAAACCGATGGGATGCAATAGGATTGGTTTACGCTGAGTATGTTTTCGACACTTCTCTCTGTGTGATATGATTTACTAGGAATATTCCTGGAAGAATCCCCACCGTCAGGGTCTCTTCGAGTGATCAGTTTCTGACGGCTTGCCAGCGATCGCTGAGTTTCTCGCAAACTTGCCATGACAGTAGAAGAAATATTTTTGGCTGGCTTCAATTTATTTGGTGAGAGAGCCAAGTCAGTACTTTTTCTTTGAGTTGATATTTTAAAAGTATATCGAGTTGCTCTTAGTTTAATTGGTGAAGGAGTATTTGAAAGCGTGCCTTGCAAGACGATCGGTTCTTTTACGCTTTTTTGAGAAATTAAATTAACTGAGTTAGTGATAGTAACATCATTAGCAGATGGTTTTCTTTCGGAAGAATTTTCAGTCATTTTTCTTGAGAATAAAGGAGTATTAGATGAATTAAGAGATCTTTCTTGGGTGAAACTATTCCGAGCCCGATTTCCACTCGTTATACTGGCATTAGATCTTATTCTTAATCTTCGAGAGTTCAATAAATTCGACTGGTCCAAATTGGAACTATCTGCCACCTTTTTCAAGCAAGTCCCTTCTTGGGTCTCTGAGATAACTAATCGCGTTGCTTTAACAGGTGAATTTGAATTTGTGAACGATCGAAGGGGCTTGATAGAATTATTTGGCTTTAGTAAAGCCTTTTCTCCAGATACAGAGACAATCTCCTCCTTGTTAGTGCTCTCAGCAGTTAGCACTATGGAATTTGAAGTCGAATCTCTTTCAGCAATCAGAGGATTGTGGTTACGGGATTCAACTTTGAGATGAGAATCCACCATGGTATTTCTGATTCGAAAATTTTGTTTCGCATTCGTAGCAGAAAGTGGTCGTTTCTTTGACCCTTGTGAGTTAATAGAATGGGTCGGACTTTGGCGCTGTTCCATGAACGGGAGTTACTGGGTCTGTCGAATTAATCCGATTTCAAATTCGGAAGGATTTTTAATGAAGTTTTATCCAGCCTGAGCCTTGTACGTCAGGGGTACTAACTTTTAAATCCGTACTAATTAGATTTTAATGAAGAGGCATAAATTTTCATTATAAATTGATGAACCGAACCTTGAATCGGTTCTTAGTTGGGGTAGATTTATACCTAGTTTTCGAAACTGAGATCTGTTCTGAAAAGAAGTGCAGTTGATTCTTTTAGTAATGAAGCGTATATTCCTTAAAGTAATTGAAAACTCTCTCTCTCAAGAAAATTTCTCAATTAAATACTCTCAATGTGCGTGGGGTTGTCGGTAGTGATTACGTTGATTAGAGCTAGCATGGTTGGGTTGAAGACCGACCTCAGAAAACCACGAGAGTTTTGAACTGAGTAGAAAAGAAGTTTTGCATCCTCAATCAATAGATATGATAGCGAGCAAAAGAAATATCTCTCAAACCGACAGACAAATGAGAGAGTTATCGTTCTCACTTGACTGGATAGTCAGGTTGCTGAAAAATAGCAGTCAAATTTCTGAATTTCTGAAGTAAGGAGAATTGAGTGTTCTATGTATTATATGTAATATTATGGAAAAGAAGAAATTTTTTTGCTAGGATATAGAATGGCGTAATGATTAACAAACTAGGTCAAAAGAAGATACTTCAATAGAAACAAAAAAAATTCGGTATATTGAACTACCAGTCTTTGAGCTTAAATTCTATACCAAATTAATCAATTAATGTTATGATTTTTTAACAGCCTTAGAGTCTTCATAAAAAAAAGAGAGTTCTTAGTGGGAGTACTTCTTTCATTCTAAGGCTAGCTAGTGAGAAAGCGGTATTAAATGTAGTTTATCAATATTTTTGTGTGGAGTGAATAAATGTATATCTATCTCATTTAATCAATGAACGCTATTTGATAAAATGAGGTTAGCAATAAACGAATTATTTAAAGATTCTGTTCATTTTTGTGAAATGGAAAGCGGCACATTCCTGAATTCGAGTTACAAAACCGCAACCATTGGAGATGTATGGATTCCACAAACTCCAATTCCATCCGTGATCGCGATTCTCGCATATCCATTTTCACCCCAACGTGGACCCCATGAATTTCTGAGAATGTAGTATGGAGGATTATGAGCCATATTGTAGCCAACGACAATAATGGCGTGTGGTGTGGACTGTGGGACTGTGGGATCATTTATGATGCCTGACCTGTAAAGCCTAAAGGCTTTCGAACTAATCGCAACTGCAACAGGTTGATAATTAAGAGCAGCCTTAAGAGCTTCTGGATTCCTAGGCGCAATGGCCTGGAACCTGGCAATTCTGCCGTATTTCGGGAGATTTTTTTTGCAAGCTCCTTGAAGCGCCCTATAAGGATAGGCAGCTTGGGTAGCGAGTCCTCCTTTAGCAGCGACATAGGCGAAGGCGTTTTCCCTCTTGCCACCCTTGCACCCATTGTTTCCATGGCTGCCAGAGCAGTCAATAAGCTCCTGCTCAGAAAGTTCCAGACGGGTGCCTGTTTTGACGGCGTAGAGAGATTCAATCGCAGCAACAGCTGAGAAGGCCCAGCATGCGCCGCAGCCTGTTTGGGATCTAACAGGGTTCATTTTCGAACTCCAATCAACACTGGTTCTGATGTTCGTAGCAGGGAACTCGATAATATCTTCATCAAGGAGGGTCATTTCATCAGAATCATCGAGATCTTCTCCTGCATAGATAGCTTCGAATTCTTCATCAGTGAGATGGGAGAATGCGTTGACTCCCATTTCCCATGTTTTGTTGGGATGCACATTGTGTTCATTAATTTGTGCATAATTGAGTGCGAAAACTTTGAATCTGTATTCATCTTCAGTAGTGCTAAAGGTTTGCTTGTGCTCGACCTTCCATTGCTGATAGAGGTCTTTCAATGTTACTGGTTTGGTAGATAAGTTTTCGGTTTCGCTAGTTTTATTCTTGAGGAAGAAGTAGCCAGCGGTAAGGGTACTGAGAATGGCTAAAGAAATGAGGACGCTTTTTTGCATCGGTGAGATGAGATTTTTTTTCAATATTTTATTATTGATTCAGGCTACGTTAATAAATTGTGCAATGGGGGCTCTCGAGCCAATTCGACAATTTTTGAAAAACGACTCAAGAATGCGAATTTTTATAAGTGAAGAAAGTTTCTATACCTATTAGCTGACTCAATATGTACGCTGGAAGGGAAGAAGAGTAATCATATCCCTAGTCAGCTAGCCGGATGTCTATTTTTGAGGTTTGACTGAAATCTCAGCTCGGAGAAAAATTCAGTTTCCACACTCTCTATTAAAATACCTTCGGTATGTCGAAAATTGCTTAACTAGTGATGCATTCTCTATTATGCTTAAAATTCTTTTTTATTATGCGTAACAATTTTGTTTTATTATGGAAACTCTAACCTCTTTGGCATTTTCATTCTTCGAAGAAGGTTTTCCCTATTATTTAGATCGATTGTTTGGTTTTTTTGTTAAATCTAAATACTGTCTCATTAATTGAGTAGAAGGGAGTTTTAGCATATTGGCTTCGAACGATATTGCCATTCTTTTCTAGTTTTGTCATAACAATCCGAATTCACGATCATAATCTAACAAAAATTATGAATAAAGAAGTATTTCAGCTGTCTTTCTGTAAAAAGATCGACTATTAGGGAAGATTCAATTTTATCACCAAACAATTCTGTTCAATTTCCTGAATTCGAATTACAAAACGGCAACGAAAGGAGTTTTTTGGATTCCACAAATTCCAAGTCCACCAGTGATCGCGACTCTCGCATATCCATTTTCACCCCAACCTGGGCCCCATGAATTTCTGACAATGTAGTATGGAGGACTATGAGACATATTGTAGCCAACGGCAATAATGGCGTGGGTTGTGGACTGTGGGCATTTGACATCATTTATGATGCCTGACCTGTAACTCTTCCAGCCTTGCGCGTTCACCGAAACTGCAACAGGTTGATAATTAAGAGCAGCCTTAAGAGCTTCTGGATTCCCAGGCGCAATGGCCTGGAACCTGGAAATTCTGCCGTATTTCGGGAGATTATTTCTGCAAGCTCCTTGAGCGGCTCTATAAGGATAGGCAGCTCGAGCGGCGAGTCCTCCATTAGCAGCGACAAAGGCAAGGGCTTTATCCTTCTTGCCGCCCTTGCATCCTTTGTTTCCATGGCTGCCAGAGCAGTCAACAAGTTGCTGTTCGGAAAGTTCCAGACGGGTGCCTGTTTTGACGGCATAGAGAGATTCAATCGTAGCAACAGCTGAGAATGCCCAGCATGCGCCGCATTTTGCTTGGGTTCTAACAGGGTTCATTTGCGATCTCCAATCAACACTGGTTCTGACGTTCGTAGCAGGGAACTCGATAATATCTTCATCAAGGAGGGTCATTTCATCAGAATCATCGAGATCTTCTCCTGCATAGATAGCTTCGAATTCTTCATCAGTGAGATGAGAGAATGCATTGACTCCCATTTCCCATGTTTTGTTGGGATGCACATTGTGTTCATTAATTTGTGCATAATTGAGTACAAAAACTTTGAATCTGTATTCATCTTCAGCAGTACTAAGAGTTTGCTTGTGCTCGGCTTTCCATTGTTGATAGAGGTCTTTTAATGTTACTGGTTTGGTAGATAAGTTTTCGGTTTCGCTAGTTTTATTCTTGAGGAAGAAGTAGCCAGCGGTAAGGGTACTGAGAATGGCTAAAGAAATGAGGACGTTCTTTTGCATCTGTGAGATGAGAATTCTCTCAATGTTTTATTATTGATTCAGGCTACATTAATAATTTGTGCTATGGAAAGCTCCCGAGCCAATCCGATGATTTTGAATAACGACCCGATAATATGATTTTTTATGTGAAGAAAGTTTCTATACCTATTAGCTGACTCAATATGTACGCTGGAAGGGAAGAAGAGTAATCACATCCCTAGTCGGCTGGGCGGGTGTCTATTTTTGATGTTTGGTTGGAATCTCAGCTCGGAGAAAAATTCAGTTTCCACACTCTCTATTAAATACCTTCGGTATGTCGAACCTTTTCTTAACTAGTTATCCACTCTCTTATGCTTCAACGTAACAATTCTGTTTTATTAGGAAAGCTCTAACCTCTTTGGCATTTTCATTCTTCGAAGAAAGCTTTCCCTATTATTTAGATATATTGTTGGGTTTTTTTGTTAAATCTAAATACTGTCTCATTAATTGAGGAGAAGCGAGTTTTAGTATATTAGCTCCGATCGATATTGTCAACTTTTCAAGTTCTCTCAGAACAATCCAAACTCATGAGCAAGAAATAAACTCCTAGAAAAGATAGAGCTACTTTAACCTCACATAGATTTTGAATAAAGTCCTTCAACTGTCTTTCCGAAAAAAGATCGACTATTAACGGAGATCCAATTCTATCACTACGAAATTGTTTCCTTTCTGAGTGATTCTTTTCGATTTTCGATATAAATTTAATAATTTGATCGCTCTCATCAGTAAGATAACATGGAAGGATTGTCTAAAGAATATCAACAGCAATCTGAAAGCAAGTTTTCGAATAATTTCTGTCCAAGAACTGAATACAATCACTACCGAAAGGCAACGGTTTTGCTCTACCGGCAGACCTTAGGACAAACGAAGTTTTTATTCTACTCAAAGGGGATCGATGATTCTTGTCTTGAGGTTCCGCAGGGTGAATTTCGAGGTGTTGACTCAGCAATCACATTTACTGCAGTCCGAGCTATACTAGAAGAAACGCATGGCTTGTTATCAGATTTTACATTCAATAAACTTGCTCAAAATCAGAAAATAACAAAAGAAGATCTATTCAATCCTAAGGTAGTTCAGTTCTTATATGCCTTTTGCTTAGTTTATGTGCATAGGGTCTCTCACAACTTGAACTTTGGCAAAGCCCACATTTTGCAGAATGGTTGAACCGATTAGTTAATTGCTCTTGTCAATACGACGAACTAGAAGGCGAAATCTTCTTTTTCTTGGAGTATCAGAACGATGCTGAGGCCCTTAACGCGTTCCTGGCAGATCTCGGTGTCGAGCGTTGTTTTAAATGGCTTTCAATTGAAGATATTAAGAAAAATCAAACCTTGAAGCTCCATTCTAGCTTCTTACAGCTGAGTGCGATCATTGATCTGGAAAAGCATATTGAAGAATCGAAAATCTATCATTCTCTACCCTTGGATAAAAAAGGAATATACGTTCTACTAGTTTTTCGACCTAACTTCAACAAAGGCCCAGAGTTCGATCCTTTTAAAGACCATACAGCGGCTCTTTTCTATGGAATATACCGTCGGAATAAGGAAACATGGCTGTTCTACAATGCTGGCGCTGGAGAATTTCCTGATGAAGAAATCTCGAAACACACAAAAGGTAAGCTGCCGTTATCATTACCATCCATGACTGTTTGAAATCCAGCGCTCATAATTCCTGGTGCTGCTCTTATGCCATATGCTGACGAAGAGTGGCTCATAAAAGCACGTACCTGGTTGAAAGACTTTCACAGTACTCACACAAAGTCTAAGATACTGGGAGTTTGCTTCGGAGAGCAGGTGCTGGCACATTCGCTTGGCGGAAAGGCAGCAGCTATGTTAGAAAGACTAACAGACCCGAACTTCTCCGTAACGAGACTAGAGGAAGTCGAGTTATTCCCAGAGCTCTATGAGGCCAAATTCATGAAAAAGAACAAAAAACTGATCCCTCCTAAAATCAAAGTAATGGAAGCGCATCGGAATGAGATTGCTAGCGTTCCTGAAGGATTTTCGGTTGTGGGGTAATTGAGATTGAAAATTATTTTTCTGACGACATTTGAATGAAATAGGCGTTCAGCTTCCTGTAGAATTGAAGCAATAATTTCTAAAGATCAAAGATGTTTTGGCTTGCAAGGACACCCGGAGTATTCGCTGGAATTTTTCAAAGCAAGATTCCCTGTGTTATCCAATTATTTCAACACAAACTCCCTATCCAAAGAAGAATACATGGAAAAATTCCTCAAGTCCGTCACGAAGAATGAGGAAGATAGTAGTGATGATTATTACAGTCGAAAGCTGTGCTTTGATTTTCTCAAGTATGAGGACCAATAATGTATATTTTAACAATAAAAAATTTCATATGTTGTGAATTCGGTGTCATATATTCAGTTACATAAAGCTTGATGCCAAGATCAATGAACCAGGAAATACAAGCGAATTAAATTAAAGGAATTAGTGTATAAGAATTTGATATCCTTTTTCATCCAACAGAAAAAGAGTTATCATAGCATAATGCATATGGTTTTTCTAGAAAAAGCGGCCACTGCGCTGTGTGTTATAAAGAGGATTCATATTAACGTGAGGAAGCTTCTGTTGCTCAATGGATTTTGATGATCTTACGTCTGGTTCGACAAAAAACCGATTTGAGGTACGATGCATATTTGGCTCTTCGAAACCAGGAGAATCAATTTTAGGGGCCGAACTCGATCTGCTTAGTAAGGCGATTTCTCTCATCCGTATAGTATTTCTCGAGATTCCCGAACGCCTAGATCCCTGATCACCATCAAACACTTTAAGCGTGCCATTCAAATCCAACGTAATTTTTGGGCTGCCAGCAGTTCTCGGAGAATTAGTTAAACTTTCCGCGTTTTTGTAGAAGTTAGTTGAACTTTGGCCCTTAATCATAGAATCATTACCGGTCTTGTTTAGTAATGATAAATTTTTGAGGCTCTTCTCGGGATTTCGGAAGTTTTGCGCGAAACCGATCATCATTCCAAACGCGCCTTTTTTGCTGATGGTAGCAGCATTTCCATGCGTTCCGCGGTTTCCAGCCATATTGAAACTCTTGGTCTGAGTAGCAGCATTCTCATATGCCTAAATTATGAAAAGGTATTGCGTGTTAGTAAGAGTGTTTGAGAAACAAAGATCTACCTGTTTCATACGAATGAAGTTAAAGTATTCTTTTTCGCCTTGAACCTTTCCAAACAAAATTATCAGCAACTTCGCTAAACTCGTAAGTGTGTTGATATTTATCTCTTTGGTGACGAATAGCTTGAAAATCCTGTTTGCTTCCTTCTCTTTTAGAGCTGCGATCTCACTCTTTATTTGCGCTTCTACCACGTCCAAGCTCTGCCGATAGGTGGCATTTTGGGTGGGTTCTTGAACGATAGTGTCACTTTGAGCTACTGATATCTACGAAGCCAATATGAATAAATCAATCCAGCTGACAATCATAATTACATCTTCCCAGTAGGCAGGGTTCTTGCCTGAGTCTTTTGTAAAGACCGGCTTTTGCATCCTCGTCAGGTTTTTCTTCAATCCACCGAGTCGTTCTGAAACTTCTTTTAATGCCGTGCTGAATGGAAGCCTTAAAAATTTTGGGATTCTTGTTTCTTCACTTGGCTCGTAAGAGATCGATTTTTTCGGGTCTTGGTTTCTCGAGTTATTGATCTGATCTAACACATAGTCTAATTCACCATGCTGATGAAGAGGGATGCCTCAATACAAATATGCCAATGCACAATTTTCTTACTTTAAAAACAAACTGAATGGATTGCCTGTCTAAAAACTTAGGCATCATATCTTCAGTTATCTCCTCTTTAATTTTCCATAGCTCCTTGACGAGGTATACCAAAAAATTTTCATTCTCACTGCCATTAATGCTATGATCCAACACGAACCAATAAAAAATTACATCAGTTGTTCTTCATCATTGAGCATCCGCACATACAACTGCTTGAGCTGAATTTTCACCTCGGATTTTTTCAGCTTTAATGCATGCACTGCCTGTTCGATGCCCTCAATATATGTTGTATTACTCGAAATCTCACTAGTCAACGTGTCTATCCTTTGCCTCAACTCCCTTATTTCTTTTTCTGCATCTTCTTTTTGCTCCTACCAATTCCCTTTAGCGCACCATTCGAAAGCAGCTAAAACTACCTTCAGTGTCCTAAAGTCACGGATGTTGGCAATTGGATCAATAAACCCGCTCCTCCTTAAATTCTTTCTCTTAGCGTTCTGCATTTGTTGTTGCTTTTCTTTTTCAAATTTATCCTCTGCTATTGTAATCTTCGACTGAATCTCATTAATCTAAATAAATTAGTTAGCTCTCATTCAAATCATAGAAGAAAGAGCAACCTTTGCATGGATCTGCTTTATTTCTATCATATGGTTGTTTGTCTTTTCACGAACCTCATTTTGCAAACGCTTTTTCGTTTTGATCTCCACCGTAAGCGCTTTGAACTGCTGTTTTAAACCTGCTTGAACCTTATGAAATTTTGTCTGCTCTTTTTCGTTAGCTAAGTCACTTTCGCTGAATTCAAAAAGCGGCTGCGGAGTAAACTTCTTAAAATTCAGCTTCTTGGCCAGAGAATCGTAATCAATAGCGTTGGTGTGCAGTAGACCCCACTGAGAATTCAGAGTTTTAAAATTGCCGATAGTGTCACTAGATAAAATTTTTGTCGATGCTAAAAAATCCACTTTTTTCCCATCACTCTTATTTGACCGCGTTGATTGCTGTAAAACTTGCTGAGCAAGCTTCGTATAGAGAATATCGTTTAAAATCTTTTGATTTGTATCTCGGCAAATTTTATCAACGCTTCGATGGGCTTTTCCAACATCTTTGACTTCTTCTCTTGGCTTTTCTTTTAGTTTTGAGTCTATTGTCTTCTCTATCATATATTTAATATCAGCATGCAAGTTGGGTTTCGTTTCGATTTACTGTCAAATTGGTTCACCAAATTCACTACGTGCAGGTTTATTTCAGGAGTCAGCCAGTCGTTTTTAAAAGTCGGATCTTCCCATTTGCCTCCTTTATTCTTTTCTCTCACTGTGCTCACTGTCAAAGTGTAATTTTAGCTTGCTTAAGAGATTGCTTTGAAATTTTACATAAAGATTGACGGTATTCATTGTTCCATTTATCAAGTCCCTCTACTGCTTGTTTATCTTGTGTGTAAGTATCTATACGCTCTTTGTCGGAGTTTAATTTGGTTTTAGGTCGTGGATACTCCTCTGCAAGTTGGATAGATAGAGATAAGTTTTTATCATTCTGAGATGAGGTATCAAAGCCTCCATTCAATGGAGCAGAAAATTTTCGTATCAGAGGAGAAGGGAGAATTTTCGGGGCAGAATCGTGTCTAGTGGAGGATCCTTGGTGGTTTTTGTCCATTAGACTGGGAAATAAAACGATTAAGTCAGCCTTTGGCTGCTTGCTGTGGTTGGCTCGGTCATTCGAATCAACTGAAATCGTGGGAGCCGAGTTATTTGCCTCATTAATTGCTGATAAACCATTTCCGGTTGATTTAGTCTGAGGATTTTTTTGTGAGTTTTCTGATTTTCGCTTAAGAAAAGATAGACTGTTTTGTTGTGAGGCCTGACTTCCAAGAATACCATTGGAATGATGGCGCATCATGCGGTTGTTGATATTATCTCCATGAGGAATGTTTGATAAAGTGGCTATACTACTTCCTTTTTTTGGTTCACCCTCTTCACGGATTAACTGATCTAGAGGAGTTTTGGAATCCCTTACGCTAGAAATGCTTGATAATTTTAGAGACATGTGAGTGATGAGCTCTTTCACTTTTATTTAATCAATAATAATCGGCAAAAGTCAATACTAAGAATTGTTCAAAATTGTTTTGTTTTAGATTCAGGATTAAGGTATCCACTATTGATAAATTTGTACTTTTTCTAAACATAACAGAAATGAAATTCCATGCATCTACCGTAGGAATTCTTCCGATGCCATAAACTTAGGAAGTGCTTGACCAGTGATTTACCCCATAGTGTATGAATTTGGAAGTGTCCCAGCAGTTTTTTGATTGATAGCTTCGAAACTGTTAATGATAAATCACTCTCTGCCTACTCAAGTATGTAACAATTGACTTTTTTTTAACTTCTTCCATACTGCGGAAAATACAACTACAAAGCTCATGAAATCTCAAAAACTTTTGTAGAATGGAGAAGCAAAAGCTTCTTACTGATCATAAAGCTATCAGTGTGCATGATCTTGCTTCTTTTGTACTCTTCAGCAAATTCACTTTTTTATTTTCAGTAACCTTGCCCATTTAGACTTCTCACAGATTATTGATCTGCTTCACACTTTGAAGCTCGTTCAGGCAGCTGGTTTAATATAATAATTCGACCCGAAATGATATGTTATTACTTTTCCGTAAGCCAAACTAATACCTACCAAATGATCTTCACTTAAACGCTTCGAACTTCGAGCTTGGAGACCAGAAATATCAAAATTCGACTCGAAATATTCCTACATCATTATCATCTAAGACCAAAATTTCTAAAATTCTAACGTTCAAATGGAAAAAGAACACCACAAGGTCCAATGAAATCAAATTTACCTTTCCATCACTCTGTTAATTGCTTATAGAAGAAAGAAATTATATTACTGCTGCTCATTCCTCGAAAGTTGCCTATAAATAGAAAAAAGAGTTTCTGGTCTGTGAGAACCTCTTTCTAAATTCTTTTTTTAAATTTCATCGGGTTTTAATTCGGAGAGGGGCTTCAATTTGACCAGATCTGGTCCTTCAAATTATTCCTAACGTCTTTCGATTAAAACCGGCTGAATTTATTCAGTTAAGCAGCTAAAATTTCTGTTAAAAATATCAGAGCGTTAACATTGAATCTATGGCACTCCACACAGAAATTGAGGATCTGTCCTTCAGAAAGACAGAACCTCATAAGTTTGACAACAAAGTTCATGCACTTCAGGAAGGAAAAGCAGTTGATCGAATCTTTTCAAACCTCAAAATAGCGAAAAAAGTGCAAAATTTGTTCATTGTAGAAAATACGTCCAGAAATATGAGTGGAAATGATGAGTCTACTTATCGAGTTGAACAGCTTCAGGTGGAGAGTGATGATGAGATTCCAGATCCGTCAGTATTAAAGATTCATAATCTCAATTGTTTCAAACCAAATGCTCATGGCCAACTCCAGCTTGACTCCTCGAAAACCAGTCAGTGTCAAACTTCCAGGAGAACTTCAAATTCATCTGAATCAGCTTGGGATAAAGATATTGAAGAATTGAAACTTGAAGAGCATCCGATCGTGGATAAAAGCAGACCTATCCAACGACCTCAGCAAAAGGGTAAGGACTGTCGGAAAGAAATACGGACACTGAGTTCGAAACATTTCAAGCGTAATTATGAATGTCAGCTGGATTGATTTATTCATATTGGCTTC
>ENA-UOTX01000182-UOTX01000182.1-compost-metagenome-genome-assembly--contig:-NODE-182-length-70003-cov-32.336384_pt1 | contig 70003 bp, 53 predicted proteins | sample MGYA00238143_ERZ746982 | MGnify/ENA primary metagenome ERZ746982 (study PRJEB28758, sample SAMN06268862) | compost metagenome | isolation source: single cell | place: USA: California, Emeryville, Joint... | reverse complement strand
TAGCAAGTATGTTTATTGAATACGTATTGCTTGACTCTTAAATATGAAGATTAAAAGAGCAGAGGAGCTTTTTCGTAACAACTCAAGAGAACAGTTCTGGGTCAATTTTTTGTGCAAAATGATAAAGCTCGATTAGCCTAGTCTACTAAATTTGGAATAGAGAGCCTATAACTTGCCACACACACATCCAATACATCCAACATTGCTTTTTCCAATAACTAGTCGCAAAGAGTTGAGTGAGCCAATTTATTTGAACTTTAATTAACTTAGTAGCTCAAAAAAACTGTAACTGTATCATCAATAAAAGCCTTTTTCTGAGGAACCTACTACAAGAACAATATGTGTTTCTGTCTCTATCATTTTCTGCTACAAAAGCTTTATTGAAGACTTAGTGAGTTTGTGATGGCTCTTGTAACTTTATAATAATGCAACAACTTCTAAGAAAAGTTGAGGTGAATCATTTAAACAAATTGCGCCTTCCAGAATTTCGATTAATTTTTGAAGTGGAGGCCAGAAATTGCTAAGCGGCTTTAGAAGTTGTTTTTGTTTAAAATATTTGAACTCAGCATCGTCGGAAATAAGATAAGAATTAGAATTAGGAGTTACATAGAAATTATGGGAACTCAGCGAAATGAAATCAGTGCGGTAATTCTATTTTTTAAATCTTCTGCATGATGATTTAACTCACAAATCATCTACTTACTGCATGGGCCTGGCCCTTGAAAAAGTATTTATTCTTCTTCTTTGTAGCCTCGAATGGGAACAATCTATTCAAACGTTTTAACAGATTTTCAGTTATACATTTCTGCTCTATTTTAGGATCATTCAGGATCAGACTTTATTTCAAGTAATACTGTGCACAAGCCAATTAATGCCTTTAATAACGTCAACAAACGTAAGTTTTCTCGAAAAGCGGCTTCTGCACCGAGTAAAGTCACTGATTTGCTTATAATTCAACTTCTTCGACCGCATGGCTCGCTGAATTCTCTCATCTTAGTTTTTCTTAGTATGAACTATTGAGGTTAATCATTTTCTTCCAAAGTTCCAAAACGTTACAAAAATATTTAATACACCAATTAATCCAGACCTTTGTTAAAACATCCCGATTTAACATTTATCCTACTCAGAATGCTGCCCTTTCGTAGCCATCGGCATCCTTTTGATGTCATTCGTAAGCGATTTGAGATATTCTTGCTCCCATAGTGAAGTTTTCCTGATGAAGATCTCAGAAACACCGCCGAAATCATTTTATAAATCGGTATTTCTGATCATAAAAACGAAATTTGGTATATTAAAAGCTCTCTTCTGTTTTATTTTTTAAATCTCAATCTTGATTCGATCACAATAAGACTTCGCCACATATTTTTTTCCCTTCCCAAACAAACCATGAGCTTACTCAACGCCGATGCTTTACCAGCACCTTGCGATCGTGTTTTAGGTCGCTTCGCTTCTGATATGACTTGCCGATCGGCAATCATAATGAAAAATTCGCTGATGGCCATACATATGTATAAAGGAAGTCTTCCTAACTATCAGTCCTCAAGCATCGCAGTATTCAACTATCGTACCAATAAACTGATAAAAAAGCTCCCTGTGAACTTCAGCCAGCCGCCTTCGAACCTCCAACAGCATACTTTACTCACAGATCCGTTAGAAAAGTATCTGATTGTATGTGATGATTATGGAATCATCGTTTATTCCATCGAAAGAGCCTTTAAGGTCCACGCCAAGTTCAGTATTCCAAGTGCTCACTTGGAGTCTCCACTGCCTTACATCAGTATCAACCAACCATTGACCAGAGTTCGCGTGTTCAACTCTGATGAGCTGCTGATCGCAAAAGGTTCCTCACTTCTGCGATGGAATTTCAATCAGCAGAAGGTAGCCACGCAGGTTCCTGAGCTTCTCATCTTCCCATTTAACCAGAAAATCGCTGATTTTGAATGCGATCCTGAGAAAGAACTTCTTTTCGTAATGCTTGAACTTCTGTTCACTTACGAATACTGCGAGGTTATTGCTTTCGACCTCGAGGACATGACTCCTGTCTCGAGATACCGCCTGAATTGTATGTTTTTAAACCGATTCTGGGGGCTGAATATCGAAACAGGCTCCATTGCCATCTTGCAGAGTGACCTCGTGAAGAAAAAGAGCGTGATTACCTTCCTTTGCTTGAATCCCGACTTTGAATTAGAGGAAATAAAGAGCTATCAAATTGATGGCTGGGCACTCCCGTACCTCATCTCTTCCAAAGAGATCTCATGCTTGATCATTTCCCAAATGGCTGGCACTGCGCTGAAGAGAGTTTGGGGCTATTTCGAGTATGCTGAAGACAGTTTTTTGACCGGGAACGAGAGTGTGCGAGAGGGTTCAGCACAATTGTCGTTGCCTAGGTATCAAAAATGCTTCGATTACGTTGATCAGCTTGGATGTTTCATCGGTTTTGATGGAGGATCGCTGTTTCTCTGCAAAAGAAGAAGGATCATTGACTGTGAAGAATCGCTTCCTGGTGAACCGTTCTGGGAGCATGTAAGATATACATCCGAATCAGATGCTTAATTGTCATCTGAATTAATTAAATTCGTTTTTGATTTGGTTGCAAAAAAAGTCGTTTCATTTGATGAAAGATGAAATATCCTCTCCGAGGGCGGGCTGTTGTAGTCAAATGAAATGTGTTATATGTTTCTTCTATTACATGTTTATTTTCACAATAATGCATATCATATGACATTAAGAACATTTTTCGAAATTGGTTATTCAGCTTTGGTAGTAATTGAGTGTCCTTAACAGCAATCGGTTCATTTCTGCCTTGTACACAGGCACTGAGAGGCCATGGTAGCTTTATTTTCGTGTTTGTGATTAAAGTAGGAGCTGCTCGGGGATTCTGTTCCGCTTCGAAATCTCTCAGACTTTTCGGTGGATCATATTTGAAATCAAGAAAATGGATTAAGCAAGCTGCAATCGTGAAGAGTGGCTTTGTGAATTCGTTGTTGTGTTTTTCTGGTTGCTCAATTTTGAGGAAATAATTTAATAGCACGAAAGTAAGAAACGAGAGATGATTGATTCTGCATGAGTTTTAATTTACTAAGTAACGGTTTTCTTTTTATAAAGTAACGAATTGTTAGTTATTGAAGATTCAATCTTCAGTATAATGATCTTGGAGCTCATGAAAGCGGGAATTAGAGAAAAATCGCAGCAGTTGGATGGTAGATAATTGTGCTCGATCCTTATTGGATGAGCACAACTAAATATTTCTAATATTTTAAGACTTTTTATCAGCAATGCAGAATACAAGGTTAATTTTCAAAGCTCATCCCCAGAGAATCACATGTTTCCTGTCTTATTCGTGAAATATTAAGTAAAGCTCTGAACTGTTAATTTCTTCTAAATTAATAATCATCTCTGAGCTAAATTTGCGCTACGAAACAGAAGGCTGCTGATGCGACGCACGCACACTGAATCGGGAATAGTGTCCATTAATCATGATATTTTCGTCTTTTTTATACAAGACAGCTACATTTTTACTGGCCTTGCTAATCTCATAATGTCATCTTGACTGGGTTGCATCTTTCCAATGTGTCATCATTGAATTTTGAAGAGGGAACTCTCTCTGAGACGTATTTCATGAGTAAGAGTACTAAACTTCATGTAAAATAATGTTTTACGTTTTGTCAGTGGGAGAAAACCCGCTATTAATAATGATAAGATATTCATACGTTTTAAAAAAGGAAAACGATGAAACTGATACAAACGCGTTGACAAATGTATATAGAACTTTTCTTTGTCAGAATAGGAAATAAAATAGTACTAAGTAAGTATTTTTGTTTCTAAAAGGAAATATATTCAAAAACAAAAAAATTTAAAAATCATAAGAACGTTTCTAAAGCAGAGTAGCTTTAGAACGCCCTTTTAAATGAATACTTTGCCTTTGCCTTGAATCCGCGTCAGCTGCTGAAACCATAAACCTTGGTGCCAGGTTATTTGACGTTGAGAAACTTTGCAGACTAGTTTCTCCATCTTCCGTATCCGCGGTGAGAGTTCGGTCAGGCAATATACTTATCGATAGTTTCTGGCGAGGCACCATTGGGAGGTTAGCATTCTTTGGAGTAGGGAGATCATCGCACTCGATAATTCTCTGAAAAGTCATAGGACTCAGAAGGATCTTACGCGGGCTGTCAAGGCTTTTGGCAAGCCAATATTCAGCATCTGATCCTCTATTAATATTCATAGGAGACCCATTTTGAAGTACAGCGTCAAACTCCGAAAACTTACGTACAGGAACGATTGTTTTTCGGTTAGGAGAGCAGTCAGGAGAACTGTTTAATGGAAGCCGGCATTTTTTAGGAGTCTCAGACTTTTGAAGCGCTGGTTTATTTTCCTCGGCGTCGCAGTTGTAATCGAAGAATAGCAGTGTGTTTGTGTATTCTCCAGATGGACGAAAGGCCTCAATCCCATCAGTTGTAATGGGAACAAGCTGCTGTTCAAATATTAATGACGAAGCCTCAATTGGTGGGACTGATTGGCGTAAAGCGACCTTTTCAAAATTGATTCCTTCGAACCAAGGATGGTTCTTTATCTCCGCCATCCCACCTTCACATCCCAATCGAGACTTTGCATCTTTGCAAAGAAGGCCTTTGACAAAATCAGCGAACTCATCGGAAATATAATCAGGTAGTTTTGGTTCGTCGGAGACAATTTTTTGAGCAAATTGCTTAAGGTCGCAGCCTTTCTCTCTCTTGAATGGCGGCTCACCAGTGATAAGTTCATACGCGACAATACCAAGGCTGTAATAATCAGACATGACATTGTATCCCTCACCTTTTACCATTTCAGGAGAAAATGTCCTAGCAAGAGGAATAGTAAAGAGTCAACTCAAATTCTTACTCAGGGGTTCCGCAGAGAGTGTAGTTCAAATCCAGGAATGATTTAATCTTCTTAGAGGTGCCGAAATCGCAGAATTTTATGTGTCCTTCTTCATCCAAAAGCAAGTTTTCTGACTATTTTTTAATTCAGTCAATAGAGAAAAAAAATCTTAAGTACCTTCAGATCGCGGTAGATTAGTCCCGAATCATGGATCGTTTCCAGTCCAATGATGACTTCGGAGAGATAGACCTTCGCTTCTTCCTCAGAAAAAGGTCCTCTTTCGTACAAAATACGTCTGAGGCTTCTTCCTGGGACATAGTCCATTATAAAATAATAATACCCTTCCTAATTTCATTAGCAATTACAATCGACAGAATGACATTTTTCCATACATTTTGGAAGGTATAATGAAGTTTCGTCATAAACGGCTTTCGCAATAATATTGAATTATTTCTCTCACTGTAGATAAGTTTTTTCTCGATTTTTCCGTTATGAAAAGAGCCTTTTCTGATTTGTTTTATTGCGTAAAAAATACCATTTGACTTCCTTCTGCCTAGTTGATGGTAAATGTAAAGGAAATATTAAGAAGATTACCTAAGTAAACCGATGAGACACCACCCCAGCCTATATCCGCGAGTATCTTGAAATCGGTTATCTCCATCATCCCCTCCTCACAATCAACAGCAAACTTTCTGTTCTCCTCAACCTTTCTCGCAATCAGAACTTGCCCGTCTTGTAGAACAGAAATCGATTTTTTCGGCAGAGTAAGCCAATAATCGAGTTGAATATTCGAAGGAGAAGTCTCCAAATAAACTGCTGTAATTTTTGTGGTTTTGTCTGAGGGAGAGCTAAGCTTTGCATTTATTTTATTAACTATTTCCTTGTGAAGCCATTCGCAAGTTAGGTTCTGTTCTTGACTTCTGAAGAAGCTGAGTTCGATTTCGAGAACACCATCGAAAATAACTTTTATCTTTTTGAAATGAGATGAGAGAGCATTCCGATCTTGCTGTGCGAGGGAGGGACTTAGGAGCTCGCAATCGTTACGTTGGCGTGCTAATAGCATATGCGGTCCGCTATTTGGAATTAAAAGAGTTTGTCGAATTGGATTTAATTAATTATAAACCCAGTTTGTGAGCGGTGGGATTTTAAATTCTGATAAATTTTTTCGCATGAAACGTCAGCTATCCAAATTCTTGAAAAAATTCCTGCTTTAATTTATTAAAAAACCTTGAAGTTGATCGCTAAAAATGCGTTTTTAATTTGTTTGAGACTCAGATGGAAGTAAATAGAAAGGGCAATGATGGATTTCCATCTGTGATCTCGCACGAATCTGGTGGTTGGAGAAAGGATTAGATCAGATAGCGTTTTGGATTTTTCGATTGAATAAGATAAAGAAACTGATTTGCTAACCACTGATTTTCAGAAGCATTGGCAGAAGGATTTGATTAATCACTCCGATACATTATAATTTTCATCAGTATCTAATTTAATCGAGAACGGTTTCAGAAAAGAATTATGTGAGTTGTCCAAATTTAATTCACGGATGCATTCCAAAAATAAAATAAAGGAATCGCATGCGACGTAAACTTGGCTGTAAAAGAGAAGCCTACAATTAGCAAAGGATTAGAGGCAATAGAGGGAGCTGTAGTGACTTCATTCTCTTTATTTGGTGGAGAAGTATGAATATTTGGAGGAATACCTCATTCCACAGATTAATGATATAACTAATGACCTTGAAGTGATTATTTAATCAGATTTTGCTGAGAGTACGACTAAGCTTTAGATTTCGTCTCTGGGTTCCACATTTAATCTTACTGATCTCAAATTTGAAAAAAGGCTCGTTCCAACGAGATCTCAAAGAATTCTCATTCAAAGAGCATTATTTCTATTTGCTCTTCACCTCTCTCATATATTCTAATCAGAGTTAATCTTCCATGATCAATTGTCTCGCTTTTTGAGAGCATGTCATCACTTTCAATTTATTTTATGAAAGAGAGTATCACATCTGATAAAATCCATATCACAACTATATAGGTACATGCAACTGGCCCGCTTATACCTCTTAAGAAGAATTTCCATACCACTCTTGCTATTCAACTGAATTAAAAATACATCGCTCAATCATTAATTCTGACGCATGCGAAACAAAAAGTTATGCAACTTAATGTCACAAAATACAGTTCATTGTAAAATATATAACCATATTACTCCGTCGCAAGCTTTTTAGCGATTCCATAACCACCATACATGACTACTAGAGTAACAGAGAGCGCCACATACAAATAAAATAACACTGTGCCGTTTTCTATCGATTGGTCAATATATTCTGGTAGAGACGTCGCCAAGTCTTTAATCGCAGTGTCAATCACAGAATTTGCAAAGCAATTTCGCTTTGCAAGATTAACCAAGTATTTGCTAATTTCTGCCGAGTTCTCCTTTTCGGTTTTCAGCTGGCTCGTAAAATAATACATCGCAGCGGCGATAACCAGAGCTATCGGAATCATGACCAATCCTACCCAATCACCAAAGGCTTCCTTATTCCATATCATTAATCCTGCAGCTCCAACTCCTAGCAAACCAAATACGATAGCAATTGCGAGATAGATCACATTCATCTCGCTGAGTTTAGTCTCCAACTCCGTCACAGTATCAGCGTTTGAGACTTGCAACTGAAAACATGACGGCGAAGTGCTCAAATGAACTCTTGGCCTCGAACTCCAGACTAAAGCATTATTTTTGATATATTCCTCATATTCAGGTAACTCATAGAGTCTGTAGGTCATTCCGTTTTCGAGATATACTTCCTCCTCAGGAAGCATATCTATCATTGCAGAGTCAAAATCGTTGCCATAATCTCCACAACCTGTAGGTATTTTGTTTAATAAAGGATAAACTTCACTCGAATTTGGCATCGGGAGTCGGTTGTTTGCCAGACAAGGGAGCGAATCGTATGTAAGTGAGAAAGTGGTGATCGGGCTGACTGAGGTTCGTCTAAAAAGCCTTAACTCATGCTGCGAATCGATTGTAATCTTTGTTCTTAGTCCATTCGCGTTTTTAGTCTCCGCGGTTGCTGTCGTCGTACTCTTTGTTGAATTGGTTGTATTTGGAGTTGCCTTTGAAGACTCCTCGAGCAAAGAAAAGCCTCCATGGAAAACTTGAATCGCCTTTTGAGACTCAGAATTATCATGATACAGCATCCTCCTTGTTCCACTCATATCATTAATATCTCCTTCGAGGAAAGAGTAAAATGAGCGACTGTTGGGTGAAAAAGCCCCAGAGGAACGTCTGCTATTCGGCGAACCTGACGAGCGAGCCTTGCGTTTAGCACCGTTAGGAGAACTTGCAGCGGTAGAAGTAAAAGTGTTAGGAGAAATGGAAAGGTCGCTTCTGGTAATCGTGAGAGAATCAGGTGAAATGGAAGAGGCGTTTGTATTTTTGTTAGGAGAATAGGCAGTGTTTGCAGAGGCTACTCCAGGTGAGCTCGTTCCTTTGTTTGTGAGCGCGTACAAATCTACAATGCTGCGGAAAGGATTTGGAGAGCTGACAGCGTTATTGGCAACATTGGGGGAGGTGCTAGTCGCAGTACTCCAAACATTCGCAAGTTTTTTGTTTGAAGAGGTGCTCACTGTGGCATTCGTGGCATTCAGGGCGCTTGTGACATTTGTAGCATTGGTTGCATTTGTTGCATTCGTCCAATTTATTCCGTTTGTGCCGTTTGTGCCATTTGTCCCATTAGTGACATTAGTCCCATTAGTCCCGATTCCACTGGAACTCGCAGTCGTGTTAGCGTTCTGAGTCCCGATATCAGCAGTTTCCTGAGGTCCGAGCTTATCAGCAGCTCCAGGCGCCCTCATGACAATATCAGTCACATAGCAGTCTTGCCCTGATTTAACGCAGATGTCTCTATAGCATTTAGTATATCCAGAAGGGCAGTCCGCTGAATTGGTATATGTCACTTCCGAGGCATACTTAGCACAAAGACTCACATTGCGCCACTCAACGATTGAAACCGCTGACTGTGAGTCAACATCCTCACAGCTCGATTGGCTATCGCTACTACAAGTTCCTGAACTTATCTCATCGCCACAAGCACATCCATGTTTGGTTCCAGGCCATGTGCCAAAGGTGAGAAGACTATACCCTGCCGGACAAGTCAAATTTGATGCTAAGGCAACATCGACAAGCAAGGGTGACTTCAAGCTGGTGCTTACATAACTCAAAATGCCGCTTCCATCGGCCACGGCTGTGTACTTAGAGCCAATTGAATCGAGGAGTCCATAGCCTCCTTTGAACATTATGGTTAGGCAAATGACACCCATAATAACTGCGATCAGATATGGACAACAATCTGCTAACCTAGTTGCGAGCTGATTATTTTGAGGTTCATATGGCTCATCAGGAGGGCGGCTGTGGAAGTTTTGTTGTAGTTCCGGTGGTATTTGCTCGTATTGATCGTTATCGAGGAATGATAATTGATCTTCAGGCAAAGGACCTGGGTCGTAGTGTGGTTGTTGAATATAGACTTGATTAATTTGCTGTGCAGACATACTGAATTGATTTTGGTTGGGGTTAACCCATGCCATTGGATCCATGGGCACGACATCTACTCTGGGTTCGATAACTGGCATATTAGCCTGATTGTAGGGTTGTCCAGCCAAATTGTTAGGATAATATAGATTTGAGTCATGGAGAAATGACATTGGGTCGACGGATTCGTCGTCTCCCGAGGGATAAGGAAGAGGTTGGCTATTGCTTTCCATAGGGAAGGAAAAGTTTTGAGTGTGTGTTTAATTTAAGTGAGCGAATTTTCTACTCTGAAAAACAACTAATTTAACCGTTCAAAAAATCGTTTCTCAAATTCGTGTTTGAGAAATTGCTAATTTTCATGCGTATGAGTTTTCGAAATCGTGTCAATATTTGTTGGGAGAATCAGTTACAAATTGAAAATACATTAGATGCTGTTGTTATTAATCAATATGATTATGGAATTTGAATTAGCAATTGATCATTTCTTTTTTTTGGTTATCCCATTTGGTGCATTTGGTAGTCAAGAACGGATCAAATTGGAGCATGATTATACACCTACTAATATCGAAAGCAAAGTGCGAGGTTTCTTTTCTATATATTTCATAAAACCACATTTAGTTCGTGCTAAATTTGATGTTTATTTTTAATGCAAAGATTCAATGATTAACAAAGAGAAGAATCAAAAAAAAATAAAAAACAATAATAAAAAGGAATAAAAAGGTCAAATTTCGTTTCTATTGATTAGGGAATGCCAAATACGCAGCAGGTCACTCAGCTGAACTTACAAAGCTCTCTTGCTCATAATTGCAAAAGAGAAAATCTATGATAAACTTTCAATAAAGACTTACTGTTTGTTTTATCCTCTAAATACAACGCTGCATACATTCGGTAGCCAGTCGCTAATTTCAGCATGTCAGCTAAGGATCCAAATATTCAAGAATTCTGACGGTTCTCATTTAAATCGGAACACTTCCTAATTTTCGTAAAACAAATAAAACTCAGTTTATTCACATCCTTTCAATAGCAAATCTATTCTTTTTGCTAGCTGTTCCCGCTCCAATTGAAGAAAACACGAAATGCTAAATTTTGAACCAATAAACCTCGGGAATTCACGAACGACCTCACGAAAACAAGCAGCCGCTGGCTTAACTAAATTATTGTTTTCCATAAAAGATCATAACCCAAACAAAAACCACAGGGAGGCGGATCCAGTTCAAAAACCTTACATTAAAGCTTCCACGCATGCTGAGTTGTCGCACTCTGAGCTTAGAACTCTGCGAAAGAGCAATAGCCCCAATCCTTTAAACGATTTCTCTACTCAAAGTGGAACTCTGAGCAAAATCCCAACTACTACACGCTTTGCTCCTCCAAAGAAACTCATTACCCCTAAAGGGGTTTCATTGCCAAAACCATACTTCAATGATAGTCGTCGAAAGACCTCAGAGCAAGTTGATTCATTAATCGTACACTCTCAGTATCCTGATAAGGATGTTTCACAGCCACGTTGCGCTACTAACACAACTATTGACAATCGAAAAATAGGACAATTTCTTCAAAAAACCTCGCTTCCGCATATATTTCAAATTCAAAACCAAAGTCAAATTCACACTTCCCAAGAGGACCAACAGCCTGATCAGTCGGTTCTATTCATCCAAAAAAATTTCTATAAAGTTCAATCTCTCAAAGGCCGCCTAGGCTCAATCTCGCGAAACCCAAACACTTCAATTGAATTTCGAATGGACGCGCCATTTTCATACCCAAGATTGTCCGTCCCAGAGCTGAAAAGCTCAGGGCTAGAGTATAAATCTATGATGGATAATATTCAAGAATACGGAGAGGTTGAGAACAAGGAAGCAACGTATTATAAGGAAAATACTTTCAGAAAATCGCATCGTCCAGCAAGATATTTCCCAGCCACTTCCACGCATCAAAGTGTTATTGATATGATGAATCGTACTGAAACCGTGAAAAGGTTTAAGGGCAAAAAAATCGATGTTTTAGCAGAATTCAGGCAAAAAATGAATGAAGATTTTGAAAAGCGTTTCAAGACGACTCAAAACAAAGTGTCTCTTAGCAAATTTGGAAGCTTGCAAGGAATAGATGATCCATCACCGAGTCGAAAAAGCCTAAACTCCCGTGATTCTAGCCCAAAATTGCGCGGAGAATCGCCGAAAACTCGCACAAGAAGAGGAACGAAATTCTCGTTCAATATGATAGAATTAAGTCCTAGCCGCTCTAGACGAGCGACAATGTTCAAAAATCAACCTGCCTCAGGGCTGATGCTCGGGAAAAAACAATCAATATTGATCCCAAAAGGAAAGAAAAAGAAAACAACAAATTATAACCCCTTCCAGCACAACAGAGAAAAATGGAAAGAATATTATAATAACGGTGAAGAGGAATCTGAGGACGAGCTTTTAAAGAAAGTAGATTACCTTAATATCAAAGCAAAAGGGATACTCCCTCCTCAGAACCCACTTTTTAAAAAGCCTATTAAAGATGAGGTCCTCAACAAAATGGTTTCTCAGGACATAGATATGAAGCTAGTCCGCCCTCACAAAATCGATTTTAAATACTTCAGAAAGCGCCTAATCGAGAGTCTTCGCTATATGAAATTGCTGAAGCTCCGCCCCCGTGATGTAGCACAATTATTTTGTTGGAATTTCTAATGGCTAATGTGTTTTTCTAAGCTTCTGGAGCATCATGTCTTCAGCTCTGTACCCTATGAAAAGAAGGATTCGAAAGAGCTCATTGTGGCCGCCAAAACTGGTGACCTTGATACCGTGACAGAACTACTGAAGAAGAACAAATATTTGGTTTATGATTTTGATAACGTAAATTTCAGCTTTGAAGAATTAGTTTAATTAGCATATTTTGAAGGCTCACATGACCGCGCTCCATTGGGCAGTCAAGCGCGGGACTTTTAAGACCGTAAAAATACTCATTGAGAATGGGGCTGATGTCAATGCGAAAGATTTGGTACTAATTTGAGGCTTTTTATCTATTCTGACAACTATTATTCAAATAGATTGGAAGAACTCCGTTATACTTTGCTATCGAGCGCAATTCCATTGATATATTGAAAGTACTATTCTTCGTTTGTCACTTTCTCAATTTAAAATAAATTTTATTAGCTATTGCTGCATTCACGTTGTGATCCTTGGTCAACAGAAGACTGTAATTACTTGGAGTTATGTCGGAATAAGCCGGCTGCAAGGTATTACTTGCATAAAAGTCGTCAGGTAAGCTGAGAATTTGGAAAGGGGATTTTACTATTCGGAATAATAGATACATATAATTGTGAGGATGACTCCACCAAGACTCAGAGATGTGATCTGGGAAAAGGAAAGCCTGACGATCGTCTTGGATCCGAAGCGGAATCCGTCTCAAGCAGAAATGGGAGAAGAATATTTAGTTTGAACTCTAATTAAACCAAAAATTAGGCTATAATTTTTTTGTTTGAATCTAATATCGAAGCATTTATTGCTATGATTTCAAAGAGATATCTTATGGAAACTGCATTATTTATGCATACCGAAAACAAATTTTTGATCTTTCTATTGTCGCCAAGACAACTTCTTGTTGAAGAGATAGAATTTTTGTTGTCAACCTAACGATGATGAGTTCTTTTTTGAAATAATGCTTTTTGAATTCCCACTGAAAAAATGTAATATAATTCTTAAATTTTCAGTTCCTTAGGTTTACAAAAACCAGCTGATCCCTTTCTTTTCGAAAAAAAAAGAGAGAAAGAAAGTATCTTTCAAAGAAATTATGAAATTATTTGACCGGCTTTCCGAATATATCTAGCTTTTCTGCTTGTTTTTGCTTTATTTCTCTTGGTCTATAATGAGAAAGGAATCAACATCTTTGGAGACTTTAAAAACTTTATTTTACGGTGATTGGTGCACTGGGTTCCCGAAAATATCTGACGTTGCAACTTCCACGGTTTTTTTCCCAGCGGTTTGATTAGCATAACTGCTACTCCTACCTATCGAAGTACGATAGGTATTCCCATACAATTCACCTACAGTCTAGCAAAATCACGATTTCTTTTCAATCATAAGAGTCATATTTACTCTGCTCTCAGGATAAAAAGCATTTCCAGCTTTCTCAGTACGTTGGAATTCTCTTTGTTTGTAAGCCTCTCTTTCCTGAATCTGCTTAAGGAGCCCTTCTTTCATTTGCTGTTTGGTTGGAGCCCGAGATTCATGTGACTCTTTGATCGGAAGGCCAGTTAGATAATTCTTATCAGAGTTTTCGCGCTCTCGCAGCTTTTGTCGATACTCCTTCTCTTGCTCGATATATTTCTGGAGCGAGTCAGCATATTCCTTCTGACTTTGAATCCTCTTCAATTTGTCGGTGTACGTGCCTTCAGCAGCTCCAAGATTCGGTCTTTTCCTAAGGAGCAACATTGAATAAAGCTGAATTAATCGAATATTTCACCTTTCGAGTTTTTCTTGAAGTTTTTTCTCTGCAGCCTCTCCTAGCTGCACTGAAAGCTCCTTTGCGTAAGACTCTTGTATTGCCTTTGGGAATTCCAGTGAAGTTACTCACCATTTAAAAGGAATTTTACTTTTCGGTTCTTCTTTTCAGCCTCTAAAGCAGCGAAATGAGAGCTTTTAGCAAGTTGGGCCTGCCGATTATTGATTTCGTCGTTTAATTTTGAATCGAAACGCTTTCTATTAGTTTTTCTCAGCAAATGAGATCACAAAGAAGTAAATACTGGATCTGAAGCGCGTAGTCGTTATGTTGATGTTGTTTTAATGATTTAGTTTCATTGATTTGCTGTTGAAGTAGACTTGAATAACTTTTTTGCTTTTCAGCTTTAAGCTGCTTATCGCTCTTAAACTCGTGGAATCCAGTGCTTTCTGCAACAGGCTGTTCTTTGAACTGTTCAGCCTGAATGTGTCTAATTTTTTCTATTTTGAGGGACAAATGGCTGCTAAAATTACCTTGGCTGGAATTTTTCTTCTCTTTTTTTATTAGTCTGCTGTTGATGCGCCATGTATTCTTCTCGCAATTGAGCTTTCATGGCTGCTCGGTTTCTTAGAGCTTGGGTCTTTTGCGAAAAATGATTAAACTGATCCGAAGCAGGAATAATACATTTTCATTGTGAGTTTGAGGATCTAGGAAAAAACTGCCACTGCTCAGAGGTGGGTCTCCTTTGTAACGGGGTTCGGCTGGAGGGTTATCCTAATTATCATTGAAAAATCTTGAAGGAAAGAGTATGTACGTGTCTGAACCAACTCATTGCAAATTTATTGATTTAAGAGTCAAAAAGCTACTCTGAGTCTGAGTCCGATCTTAGTTTATAAAAGTAACGTTTTTGAAGTGAATAAAAATATTGATGAGCAGACCCACAAAAAATATATAACTCTAAGCGAAGGACATTGATTGTGGGATTTCTCATTAGTAGAAGAAACCAACTTCGCCCCCTATACGATGTTCTCTAAAAATAAAGTAATCTTTATAGCTGTCTTGTCAAGAATAACAAGCCCTAGTGGTTTTAGTACTTCATTCTAAACTCTATAAGTTCGAGATGCTGGTTCTTCGAAGTACGAAGTAGAGAATGAATCCATAATTTGAAATGTGTTAGAAATTTTTTGTGTTTCAATGTACAGTGACAAGGTTTGAAGGGGTTCAACCGTCACTATCACGAGGATCAGCTCGAGAATAAAACAAAACTTCCCAAATTTTGAATAGACTTTATCCATATCGAGAATCCGCTGGCAGAATAGGACAACTACATAAATATCATTTGATAACTTCAAACTCTGTTCAGACTCTTAAAAGCACCCAAGATTGATATGATACTTCTTCAATTGTCTATTCAAGAGAAAAACCCTGATTCGCAGAATTGGAATAAAGTTTTAGGTAAAAGAAAGCAGAAAGAACTGAAGCTAATCATGAAGTAATGAAGTAAGGAACAGAAAAGAAAATTCGGAATTTTCCTTCATGAAAACTCACAGATATACCTCTATCTTGGTTCTGAGATTCCAAGAATAGAGAGAATTTTTCATATAGATAAATAGACATATATGAACACATCATTTTTCAAAAAAATCGATCATTTCGACCCGGTCGCAATGACTCTCTAGAGTAAAGTTTTATTGATGCGAGAACATGAGAAATTTGCAGACGTTGTTTATCAGCAGTCTGCATCATCAGTGCTCGGCCTAAAAACAATTGACTGCAAGCTCCATGAGACCGACGACTGAGGCAAGCTCTTTAAACTTATAACTGTCTAGGAAGATTTGAATTTTAGAAATAATTGCTTCTGTTTGGTTTCTTGATTCTCTCAGCAGCGCCGAGAACCCTGGAGGAACCTTCTTAGAGCAGCAAATTTTGCATTTATCGCAGCATTCAAGCGCGAATTTACCTCCTCGGTGATTATAATTTCTGAAATGGTCTGGAAAAATAACCAACACGATGAAATTATCAAGCGTAGTGATCTTCCGGATATCCATTCCTCTTTCAGAAGTGTCTTTGAGAATTGAGAGCAATACCATTATCTTGTTTGAGCAGAATAGAAGCCGGATTAGCAACGTACGAAAAATCTGATCCCGAAGAAGTATTTGAATACTTGGGTTCTTAGTTGATTCAATAACCTGTTCAAATAGTTTATGGCAAGTTTCACCGAAAACTGTCTTGTTAAAAACGAGATCCCAATATGACTGCTTTACCACGCAAATCTTTTTATTCTTTCTGTACGTCATGAGGTCCTTGAACTCGTTCCAAATTTTAGAGAGAACCTGAGTTTGAAGATCCTCAAGGTCGGCAACGTTAATCGGAGGGAGGTCTAAGAGAGGTGGGAGCGTTGTAAGGGCTTCTGAGTTTATTCTTATGATTTCTTCAACAAGGAGAGATTTGTTCGTGAGCAGCGATATCATGATGCCCGAAATTTTCCTACAGAAGGTTAAGCAATGCTTGCTGTGGTCTCTCTTTTCTTCGGAGCTTTTCGTTTCAAGAGGCTGCGGAGGCTTGACATCAGGAACGAATTTAGAAGATTTAGGTTTCCCTTCTTCCTCGATTATCATCATTGTCGCTTGCATGCAGTTATAACTCGCGAGTCGTAATGCGTCTCCGTCATAAGGGAAAATTGCCTTTTGGGCGGCGGACTGGAAAGTCTGAAATGGGATCATTAAGGAACCAGAATTGGCTAAAATTGCTGTTGAATTTTTTTACGAACTCAATATTGAATTTCAATTATTGAGATGCAAAATCCTACGAAATATCTTATTGGGATGGTTGTCATTGACGCAATATTCCAATTTAATTTTTCTTCTTGAAGCATCTTAAAGCGTTTAAATTAATTAAATCAATTTAAAGAACACGAACTCTGTGCAGAAAAATCAGCTATTTTTGCTGGAGAAGCCCTTTATCGAACATCTTATTTGCTCATTGAGGCTCGGCTCAAAGAAATTAGTTTTTTTCCTTTTCCAAACACGACTACTTGGTCTAGAACTCTTATAAGGTTTTGAACCCGCAGGAGCTTTTGAACCCACAGAAGCTTTTGCTTCAATAGGAATCACGATTAAAGAATTTAATTTCCCATATCTACCAATGATTTGTTTCATATACCCACCTTAAATCAATTCAGCAATGAGTGAAGATTCTTTTGTGAGGAAGTTGCTTAGCAAATATTGCTCAAGAAAGACAATAGAATAGCCTCAAATAAGTGAGCTAACTCGAAGGAAGGGATATCTAAGATATTTCTGGAATGACCAGGCTATCCGGAATGATTGAATTATATCATCTGTATTATTCTCATTTTCAGCTTAACCTTGGCAACTATAAACAATATTTAGGCTCTTATAAGATGAGTGGCCATTGCTTTAATGCTGTGGTGCTCAGCTTTGACTTCCAAAAAGGTTGAATACTTTGATTCAGTTTTGGTGATATATTCTTTGTGTAACCAGGGTTTTTCGGTCAGCTAATTATTCTCATAATTTTCGCTGAAAGAAATTCTTGAAAAAACCAGAGCAAATTCTTATTAGGATCATATCAAGCACGTGAGAATTTAGACACGCGTATTGCATTTATGAAATTAATATGCTCAATTAGAGCCCATGCAATCAGAACACTTTGCAATGAAATTAGTCTAAGGCTTTCCGACAATTATTATAAGCTAATGCGCCATTTAGTTTAGAAATACTTGGATTATTAATAAAACACGCTAATTCTCAGAATTCAGTGCTCATCCCATCTTTTGGAAGATCAGAATTCAAATTTGGACAAAACATTGTTATATTGGACTCTGTTTAGTTAACCCCAGAAACTTCCGATAATGATTTCATTTCATAACAAAAATTTTTCTGAATCCCTGTTTGCGTTTCCATTTTTCTCGTATCCAATTAACTCTCAAATTTTGAATAATTAGGTAGGTTCATTCCTGTTTAATTTGCATATTGAGGATAAAAGAAAAAAAAACGCAAAAAAATTTAAGTTAGTATGACAATGAGAAGACTAACACTACTTTTGTTGACCGAGTTTCAACTGGGGCTGTACTATCTCTCTATGTGAAAGAATTATTTTATTTAAATGTGTATTATTTGGAGATATATTTGATCTGATGCTTTGATTGATCATAATATTTCCGGTTATAGAGTCAAAGGCAGCCTAGAAACGTAACCGCATGGTTGAGTCAAGCACATTAAGGAGGAAGCAACGCTATCTAGTATTGCATATTTACAAATTCTAACTTTTCTTTGAAGATCCATACTTTTAATTCCACTATCTCGCTAAGAATCCTGAGCTAAAAATGCCCGGATGATTGCCAGGGCAGAAAGCGCGTGGTAAAAATATTGAACACATCTGAAATAGTGCGCTGATATTTTATTATGGGTCTATTGAATAAAAGAAGGAACTCAATACTGAAAAGAAGTTTTAAGGGATCAGCTGAATACGTGATCAATTTTTTGAAAAAAATACGAATGCTCATCTAGCTTATGTATTTTTGCCTCAACACATACATTTGACACACCAGCTTTAGACCATAATCCATAGTAAACTATATAAACAGAATTTCGAAGAATCGCAATTCGATCGAGTGTTTCCTTCAAAGTTCAGAATCTATGTTCTTCGACGACTGTAATGATTCAAAAAAGCTTAGAGAATGTATTAGCGTTTTGGAGTGATGATATCAAATGGACGATGTTAGTTCATTTCCGACAACCTCTCTTGACTATCCACTTAAGAGGCCCTGGACCAAATTAAGTAACTTCAAACTCCTTTGAGAATCACTCTTTGCCTGTTCTCGGCTATCCTCATTGATAATTCTGTCCGAAATTAATATTTGAGTATCACCCTAGACTAGGTGAAAGTAGTCAACTTTAAGTTTCTGCAAGGTATTTTCCATGAAAGGGCGTATCCCTAGCTCATCCATCCCTTATGCTCTGTAACTCATTTTTGAAAAAGTCTAAATAGAATGCAACGACCTAAACTAACTCCATAAAACAGTTTCTGATGAACTGTCCAAAACCTCCAATCAGATTTAACTCTGAATACTAAGAGGAAAAAAAAAAAGGGTCAGGTCAGATTGTAATATATTAAATTCTTTTTGAGGACTCTCAACTGGAAAGCTCACTCAGCACATTTTCTCCCAGCAACACCGAGCAAACCAAACATACAATGACAAATTCAACTTCTCACTTATTGGGCGTTGTGTACGTTCAGAAAATCAAGCAAATTGGAGTCCAGATCGAAAATGGACAATCCGAATCTCCAAGTAACTCTGTTTCAACGAAACTCAAAGTCTCAGTCAACAAACACAAGCACCTCACCTTCGACTCTCTCAGAGAAATCCTCTGCAGGGTAGCCGAACGCTCAAAGGACCTTTACTACGACGTTATCAAGCAAAACCGAGCTATTCGAAGGAAATTACTCTCAAACATTGAGAAATACGCTGCTGTTATCGAAAGTCTCGAGACTGAACTCTCAATCAGTGTGGGTACCATAGCCAATGAGGTTTATGAGACATACGGAGTGAGCTCAGAAAAAATCGATTTCGCGATCGTCTATCATCTACGCAAGGCTGACCGACAAAAAAGAATACTCAAAGACCTCGTTGAAACTCGTATGAAGCATAGAATGGAACAAGGAAACGCTAGTGAGATTTCCGAGAGCGAGCTCGAAAAGATCTTCAAATATTTGAAGGAGTTTACATCAGATGCTCAAAACTTCAAGAAGTTTGGGACACTCGCTCGTCCAGCCTGGAATATCCAGACTCTGTTGGAAACCTACCTCTTTGATAAGATCTGGGAGGAATTTGAGATTGAGGAAGAGGACATTTTGGGCGGAATTAGCAAACTTGAGTTGAACTCGAGACTCCTCGGTTACATTGGAGAATACCAAAGCAATTTGAATAAAATGGCGGCAATATACTCGCCATCGACTAATAGTAAATTTTTGGCCGAGAGATACCAAACGATTGGAAGGACCCAGGAAGACTGACTATATTATTCCGGCCAGAACAACCATAAATCGCAACTATCAAGGATGTTTATCATACACAAAGCACACAGCGTTTTCCCATCTGTAGATAAATTATTCACGGGAAAATTCACTGTTTTAGCTATAATGTTTACAGATATTAGTATTATTATTAAGTGGATAATCTATACGGTTGAACGACTCTCATCATCGATTGGACTATGTCGAGAAGGGGACAAATTATTTCTACAAAACTTTTCTCAAAATTTCAATGATATTGTTTTTCATTGTGAGAAAAATGCAAGTATGCATTTTTAATAAGGGTCTATATCGATTAAAACTTATTTTGAAAGTAATTGACCGTGAATCCTTGAATCAAAATTAAAACACTCAAGCAAATTTATTTTCCGAAGAAAATTTCGAATTAGACTAGTGTTGGTTCTTTATTGCTTGGAAGTTGATGGGGCAAACTCTATCTCAGAACCGCAGCTCCGGACTCGAAGGTACTTATAATGACATTTTTGTATCAGCTTTACACTCATTTAGAGCTTGGTAGTGCGAAAATTGTGTGCTTTTCGAAATCAGGCGAAATTGTATTTCGTGATATGAATAAACAGGGACCACTATGTACCGTCGATTTCACGTTTCCAGATCAGGTTACCCAGACTGATCGAGGTGGTGATATGAGAAGGATAGAGATGCTTCCAGATTCAAATCTATTATTGATGACCGCGACTTACGATTTTGCTTCGCATTTTCAGATACTGGACACAGAAAAAAGCAAAATCACCTTAGAATCCGGAATTCTATTTGGCTGTAATCGAAACCTTTGATCCAATGGCATAATATTGGTTTTCAGGCATATCGGATATTGCGATAAGCAGGCAAAACGGTCTTGCTGCATTTTATTCACAGCCCTTTGGACCTGATTGCCATTTTTTTGATTTGAATACGCTCGAATTCGTGAAAAAAACAAAGAAAAATGGTAAAATATTGTGAATTATGGCTCTGAACAAAGCATTAGGTCAAAATAAGGGGCACAATGTTACTCAGGCCTTCGATCTCGGACTCGTCGATAGCCTCCACTTCAATGTTGAGGGATCGAAGTTAGCAAAATATACAAGCAAGGGCTGTCTTATGATCACAGACGTGTCTAATGACATTGTTGATCTCAAGTATGAAAATTTAGGTGGTGTCATGGCAAGTATTTTGATATTGGGTTTCCTTTGAGTACTTACCCTCAATCTCAACTAGATCTAGATTCCTACAACTGTTGCCGTTGGGTTCCTCTTCATGAAAGTTCATGCCTTGCTATCAAACTGTGGGGAAATCGTCTGAATTTATTTGATGCCGAGAAGAACGCATTTCTTTATTCGAATCATTTCAAACTAAATGGAAGTACTCTTTTGAAAAATTATGAATTAGCATTACGTTGTATTCTCTAAAGAAAGCGTTCGTAATATAGATTGGCGTTGCGATGCAAATCTGCTTGCTACGGCCAGCGGAAAAGGCGCAGAGATTTTGGATAGAAGAATTGGGAAGCTCTTGAAGAGTCATAACAACTTGCATAAAAGTAAGTAGCTGCTTTAAGAATTTTCTTTTAACAATGTGATTTAATTACAAGGCAGGGTAAGCTCGGTGCGATGGAGTCCTTCAGGAAAGTACCTAGCAAGCTCGTCATTCGAACATGGGATCAAAATTATCGATTTTTCTACAGGAAAAGTCGTGTTTCAGGTCAAAGATGCAAAGAAAAGTAAGCTGTTTAGCATGAAAATACCGCTAACCGAGTAATTAATTCTTAGATAACGAATGGGCAATGTGCTTCTTGGATGAAATTTGATACTAACCGATTGAAGTGGTAGGATTGTGGATTGATACCGTGTGAAATTTTTTAGCTTTCAGAATCAACGAATTAGCTTACCATTCCAAAATATAATTTATGAAAGGGAGCAAGCATCCTCAGCGTGTTAAAGCAAATGAATGGAAGTTACCAACAGTTCTAATGTCTAAAGTGTGTTTCATAATTATTCTCATGGGTGATATAATCAAAATTCTTCCTTTTTTGGATGCACAAAATTGTATTGACTCAGAGAAATCTGAAAGGGTTACTCTAAAATCAAATCTACACAAAATACAAATTCCAGCTCTTCTATTACATCATTGAAATTTTAGGTTTAGGGTCTGATGACATTTGGAAAGACTGTTTGTAGTGATTTTCTTTTCTGTTTTGAAATTGAAGTATAGATTTCAAACTTTGCGTGTCCAAATATCTACTGAAGTAGAGATAGAACAATATACTCTGTAATATGGAAAACACAAAGGAAGTTAATTCATACAGCTACATAAAACCTCCGCTTGTTGGCAGCTTACGAATACAGCTTTGCATCCACAGTTTAGTGGATTGCTGAAGAATTAAGAGCTTTTCTTTAGCTTCGGATTCCATGATAAAGCCATTCTTCAAATCGAACTTGACCTCAGAAGCGTAGCAGTCAGTCATTTTTTTGGCGAGGGCGGCGCAGTCATCAAGCGTATATGCTTTCACACGAGGTGAGATAGCGCATTTTTCAGTACCCAGGGGGAAGGCACAGACAGCAAAGATCAGACAAAGAAAAATGAGGATTTTTTTCATTTCTTCAATGGATGGTAAGGTGTCTTGAGGTATAAGTATTATATTGTAAAATTTCTTGAGACTGTGCAATTTAGATTGATAATTGGGCACTCTTGAGTCAAAATTCGAAAAAATGACTAAGGAATATTTGTTCTCTGAGCTCATTATGCTTCTTTCCAGAATGAACTTTCTGTTCCAGATCAATAGGAGCGTTGTGTCTGTTGAATGAGGCAGCTTTCAGCTCTAAGCTTGAGAGTACAACGAGATAGTTCAAAAATAATTAACCTCTTCTTAAAGCATTCATCCCAAGAATTATTTTTCGCTAACTGAGGAGAAGATTATGAGAATAGCCATGAAGTTCCATCCACAACATTGTTAAAAGGCACTCAAAAGCAGTCAATGAAATAAAGAAGAACCGAAGTATTATGAACTATGCCATCATGCGAAAGCGGTCTATGCAGTTCATCAATAGTTCATGCTTTACAAGCACACTAACATCTAGCCAAACTACCGATAATTTCACGAAAGAGTTGGAGATTGCTGCTAAAATTGTCCTTAATATGAAAATGAATATTAAAGCTCTAAATTTCGAAGTTAATTATTGAAATCGATCTGGAAAATTTGACTTTTTCTTGAAAATCAATATGCAGTGTTTAACTTCTTTTGATCTTCCTACCAAGCATTAACTCTTAGCCTTCCATAGAGATTGGAGCCGATTTTTTCAATGTCAAAGAGACTAAATTTTTTTAAAGAGGCCGGTGGAATGGGCCTCTCATTTTCCAATGAACATCTCAGCGTAATTTGAATTTGACTTCTTAAGTGGTTGCGTTGGGGTTCAAATAGGATGTCCAGAGTAAAAGATCAAGAAAAAGAAAAGGACTGGACTATTTCAAAGTTTTAATCTCTTCTCAAAGGCTTCCTAAGTTTTCCACCTCACTGCAATCTGGCGCAATTCTATCTTGCGCTAGGTGCTCTCGGGGCAGTCCCGAATTTGTAAGCTTTAATGATCTTCTCAAAATACCCGAATGGGTTTTTGCTTTTAATTTCAAGGCTTAATTTAGTCTAATAACTGTAATTATCCCTAACGATGAACTTAGATTTAATTATTTTGAGCTCAGAAAGCAAATGTGAGAGATCTTCTACCGTTCGATAAGTTGTTTATGTTTTTCAATGAGAATTTCAATAGAAAGAAAGATGAGATAATGACTCTTGAAATTATTAGGAGTTTTTTAAGGTTTTACGGTGGATAAAACTATTCCAGTAATGCAATGCTAATTCCCTTCAATTAATAGAAGGTTTTCCTCTGTATTTGAAATGATCTTGCCTTCATTTCTGGATAGATAGCTTCGAAATCTTAAAAAAAAGAGATTGATATGTAAATCATCTAGATCACATCAAGAGGTATTGGACTTTTTATCCTATTGAATCGGGAAATCTTATCGAATAGCGTATCTAGAGGCTTTAGATTCTCGAAAAACATTGGCCTGCCTCACAAATCAGAAACCATTGCGTTTTTGAGAAATAATGGCCAATTTCTCTAAAGGAGTTTTCATGAATTAATATTTTCCAGAACAGACTTTTTGTATGTCTGAAGCATGACCTCTTAACAACTCTCTTATTCACTAAATGTAGTTGTCCCTGAGCTCATGGACGCTACGAAAGACTCGGAGTCTAAGCCAAACCAATACTCGTTTTCCTAAAGCAGAATTGCTGAACATAGTATCCTTATGTAGCTTGTTTGGTGCATGTTTTCCTAATTCTTAGTCCTACCAAGATGTTCCTCTCTCTTGCTTTACAAAAACTAATTGTTTTTGTTTAAACAGCTGCTGAATGAAAAAACCCTCGCTTAAAAACCTTTCAAAAAAAAAGTATTTATTACTGAGCATATCATATGACGTCGATTGCATTCCTTATTTTATTCTTGAACGTTTATAAAAAATAAAATATTTTCAAAGAGTCAGAACCTCAGAAGCTTTCAAAACCTATTTTCTAATTAGAGATTCAAATTTGGTTAATTAGCGCATGGTCGAGCTGGCCCAAATATTGCTTAACGAATTCTATAAGGAACATTCAAAATCGAACTCCTATTGACCTATCTGTTTCTCGAAGGCCAATATCACGTTCTCATAACCCTAGCAAATGTAGCTATCCAATTCAAATACCTAGTAGCCCTCGTAGCGAATAGAATTTATTCATCCCATCCGATTCATACCTCACCAAAAATTTTTTTTCGAGTCAAAGGAATGGTTTTTCAGTAATCAAATGAAACAGAGGAGTCAAAAGGGAATATTTCGTTGCTTTGATACTATGTTTTTTTCCGGAATTCAAGCTTCTTGAAGGGCCAGCGGCTCATTAAGAAAATTTTTCAGTAGCAATTAATTTGAAATCGTTCGATCTAAGATTTCCTTGATTAAAATAAATTTTATAAAATGAGGAGGTATCTATTATTTTATTTCACACGCATACAAATTTCAGCAGAGATCAGTGAATTTTATGTTGGGGGTTTGCCTAATTTGCTTAGAATACTTCTCCATAATGCCTTTCACCAAAAGATAGTTCGAAAGAAATGGTTTTCTTCTCTTCTTGCCTCATAGAACACGAAAAACTTTGGAAATAGAGCAATTTGTAAGTTTTGTATAATGTGCGTTGATAATACGTACGATTATAAGTTACGGCCTACAGAACTGCCGATAATAATTATTTAAAAATACAGATGAATACTAATTTTCTGGCCGACCTCGAGCTACTTATTGCTATTCAAAGAGCCCAAAGATGCCAACAAGAAGCCACAGTTTCTCCTGTTCTATCAAGGATAGACCCTCGACTAAATTCTTTCATCCTCCCTCGTACAACACCAAACATTAATTCCTTTTCTGAAAAAGCTCTTCTCCAAAATTTGCTGCTGCAACAGCAGTTTATAAATTATCCATACGCTGCAAATAGACCAACCATGCTTCCTCTCACCTTGGCCTCTACCCCAATAATAAATCATCCATTTCTGCCAGGGAAACCCAACGGTTTTGATGACAGTCTAAAATTCCAATTTGGAAACACAATAAATGTCGCCTTGAACCAAATTCAGCAGCCATCGCTTCAATCAAAGCTACCTCAAGCCATTATTCAAGAGAAATCTTCAAAAATGGCAATAAATTCACCACAAAGACCCGCTAAGAGACAGGCCACCTACGACGAAAAACCTAAGGTCGAATCTTCTGTTGAAGAAGAGGAGGAAGTAGATCTTCCAAATGAAGATGAAGAACCAAGAGAAAAACTTCAAAAAGCTGAAAAGATTCGGTCCAGAAAGAAAATAAAAAAGAGAAATCGCTGCAATCACTCTGATCGCAAACACTATGCAAAGGTATAAAAACCCTGAGAAATTAGCCTAAATTGCCTTATTGTAGGGCTTATGTAATCAATGTTATCACAAAAAGAACCGAAAACAAAAGCCGAAAATTAGTGCTGATGATCATTTATCTGCAGATAATGAAGATCAAAAAATGTCTGTTGATAATCAAGAAAAAGTAGAAATTCGTTGTTGTTGGTCATATTTTAATCTTCATTGATAGGTAACTGAAGAAACTGAAGAAAATCAGTTGAGTTCTGATGAAAAGAACGCTATTGATGATAAAGCTCAAGCATGTTAACCAAGACTATCAAGAATATATTTTTTCGAGAAGTATAAGTACCTAATAATGGCGTAAAGCTCATAATATTTTTTTTATTTGGGGAAGATTTTTCTGAAATGTTCTTTGCTTTATCTAATGTCAACTGCATTATTGAAGTAATTTCATTAATTAGTTGTCAAAAACTTTTTTGAATATAAAGAGTTGCAAGCATTCTCAACTAGGATAACTTTCTTGAAAAATTAAATAAATGAGCTGTGAAGGTGCGGGTAGATTTGTCATTAAAGAAATACACTGGAATCCATGGATTATTATCACAACAATGCAAGTTTCCCTGACTTAAACTTCTATTGATATCATGTTTAAGTAAGATTTATTTTTTGTTGAGCACCCTGCAAGTGGACAGAGAGAGAGCTTCATTGAGTAAAATAAATAACTCTTTATTTGATCTGCAATTACTGAAAATTTATCGAATTTAAAATCCTAATTGAGATTCATCTTTAACGTTAACAAATTGGTGTGTCCTTGGCTAATTGGATATCTCCTTGGAAAATGTTTTCAACTATTTCAAGGAAGATCAATATTGCTGAAGATTTCGCTTCATCTAGGCAAATTGTTATAATTATCATATCGCCTATAAAGATATTGTGCAAGGAAGGATGTAATGTTAACTATGCACAGAAAAATGTGCTGTTAGGAAGTTATGGATAGAATGAAATGTTAATTTGACTAAGGGGGTGGATTTTTGATCTGAGAAGCAGAAAGAAAAAATTTATTGTTGAGTGAAATATGCCATGACCTGAAGTCAATGCTTATCCTAGACGTAAACCACCGAAAGTAAAGCCGAAATCTCAAAGAGCATCTAGCAAATAATCATTGCGTGTCTGTGCTAGTACTTTTCGAAGTGAAAAAGCAAATCTTATGAATTTGCTTGGTGGAATATTTTCCATGGATCCACTCCTGTCAGTAAATGCTTTGATCTACAAAAATGGATTTTTGCTTCTTCGTTGAGGGAACTAGATAATTATGTAAGCAATTCACCTCATTGATTCAATACCGAAACATGTTGAGAATTTGGTAGAGTCTTAAATTGCTTTCAAATAAGATAGCGGTTTCAATGTCTGCGAAAGCTTTTTTAAACCGTGTAATTACCTTATTTATTTCTACAGGCCTGAGTGATGAATCAATTGAGAAAAACCATTTTAGAGACTTATGTAAGATAATTATGGATTCGATATAGTTGTCATTCATCAGCCTCTCGACTATTGTAGCAAGCTGAAGGCGCTGAATTTTGTGACTTCCGGAGCCTCAAGATCGGGGCGCATTTTCCCATTTGATTCATAAAGAGGTGAAAAAAAAAGAGAGAAAAAATTTATTTTCAAAAGGATTCCAATGCGTTTTAGGCATTCTGTACAAAAAGCCCCAGAAGCAGCTGAAATCTTCAGACTGTAAACCTGATATTATTGATTTTTTTCCCGGAAAATTAATTGGAAGATGAGAAAAATCTTTCTAGTCAGTTTATATTTGGCTGAATAATAATGCAATGCAGTTACAGAAAATTCTCGATTAAACTCGTCTGAACCTGTCTGTTCATACTCCAACTCGAAGTCATATCATTATCAGCGATGGTGCCGTTAAATTCAAAGACAATAGCCTCATTCAATTTGTTAAGTGGTATTAAACTTCCCATTCAGAGAGATCTAGAGATACTGAAACTCATGCATACTTCCTCATTGGCCTTTTTCAACAATTAGTTCACTATATTCATGCATGTGCTTCATTGGACAGCAAAAGGACATACCTTCTTATTATGGGAGAGGCTTTTTCCTATTTTTTTTTTTGGAGTTCATGTGCAGAACGGAAAATATCTATTGGTGTAATTTCGAGAGATTTTTTTCGCGCCAATCGAAAGAACACAAATCCTGCCTTTATTAAAAGCTTCAGCTAGTTTGCACCAACAACGCTCTACAATTTTTATCCAAAGAAGATTTTCTACTTCTCGCAGCTGTTTAACACGCTTCGATGAGGTTTAATCAGTAGATTAACGAAAAAAATAGGAGGTGCGAACTAATCATTTGCTTTTTCTAAAATCCTTTGACTCAACGGCTACTTAACCTTTTTGATAAAAGGTTTCCTCTAAATTTGATTCCAATAAATTTCAATTCAAAGACGTCCCGGAAAATTTCTCGTTTGCTAACAAATGAAGAGGCTTATTGTCTTTTTACTCGTAATGTCAATGACAGGTAAACTACTTGGAATCACCCTTACAGTAACCTTTTCTTTAGCATTAATACAATGTCAAAATGCATCATGCAGGAATACGCAATATATGTGGAAAGGAATATGTGTGGATCTCTGTCCCAAGGGATATCAGGCTGATTCGACGACTCAGAGCTGTGTTCAACAAAATATAATTGCATCATCTTCTGGTTCAGGTAATTCTGGTGCACCAAAGAAGAGAAGAATAAGATCGAAGGCTATGGCGCCATAAACCGATAGGAAATATGTCTGTATCAAAGCTTTTTGGAATGGCAATGTTGATGTGCTATTAATTCATTCAACGGTTCATACTTATTTTTCTACTTCCTATTCTCAAATGCGATTTATTTATGAATTAGCCGTTCGATAATAATAATGTGATCAAGCACTATCAAAGAAATTGCACTTTTTCTTTTCTCTATGAGCTTCTCAGGGCGCGATTCACTTGAGCTTGTGAGTGATAGGTCAAACTTAACGTATGATAGAAAGATTTATGATAGGATGTATGCTATAGAAGTTAACAACTTATGTAGAAGCTTGTAGCCGTTTATTATTTTAATTTATGTTTTTACATTTGCTTGATTGATAGTTGTAGAGGGTAAAAAGTGGTATATCCATAGATACTCGAAAATGATGTGATTTTAGCACTCTAGATGGTAGCAAGATCTCGCTTAGGATAATTTATTCGCAATATGGATTCGGAAAGTTGTCTTTGTGAAGCAATATATGCAATTTTCTGGTTCGACTATGCGTGCGACTGCGTCCTGCATGAAATAAATTGCTGAATAAGTTATGAACAAAATACCTGCTTATCTTACACAGAATACAGCAAGATGATCATGTAAATGGCGAATGTGGATAATCAATCAAGGTAAGTGAAAAAAAAATGCTTGTGATGGATTTTATGGAGTCAAGTCTCTTCCGGGAATTAAAAGGAATTTGAAGAATGTATAACTTGCTCTTTGATAAGAATAAATGGACCAAGAACACAAAGAACTGAAAATGCGGTTTGAAGGCATACCTTACTTACTTTTAAAAGTACAAATAGTTGTTGTCATCTGTTTTTTTAATCTTTCAGAACGTGAGTGTGCTCAACTATCCACAATCCCCAAGAGAATCCTTCAAATCAGACTGTTTCTGAATAAGCCAGGCAAATGAGCTGCCGTAGAAAATATGGATATGGACGTATTAGGTGGGACCTCATACAGATGGGTGGAAATTTAGCACTTTTCGAGTTTGGCTTTGGATTTGAGATAGTCATGGATTCGTTTTTCATTTTTGAAAGATAGCCTGTAGATTGCTGCCTATAAATTTGGTGAATTTGGAATTGGAAAACAAAAGCTACAGGACTAATCCTTTTCACACCCTTATCTAAAATCATCTTGATTCTAAACTGCAATTCATCATGGTGCTTATAGTGATCTTGCCGAAAGACCTAACCAGGCGGTATCGGGTCCAGTAGATAATGATAATTAATGCCACTTTCGTTATGAGAAAATAAGATAAATGATATTCCAACATAATTTTCATTGCAGAATATGTAATACATTTGTAGCGCTAGAGTCCTAAACATTATGATGGTTGAGCACAATGCTCAAGACACAAACAAATATTGTATACATCGATGTTCTTGGGAAATATTTTCAATTTTGATCATCAATATTGACCAACAGAGAATGAATTATTCAAAGTTTCTACTTCTTATAGGAGAATTCGTTTAAAATTTGCCCGTTTGCGCAGCAATAATCAGTTTTACTGGTGGGTTAAACTCGGTTTTCTAATTCGTTAACAAAAATAATTCTACTTAAACCAAATTCTGAGAGATTATGTCTTTGAACACACATTGAAATCATCACAGTCTTCTTTCGCCAATTGTGCAATCAATTCGGGATACTCGCACTCATTACTGCATTATTGGCATCTTAGTATATGAGCTGAACCCTCAATTTTCGTTTCTAATTGTACATTCGAGTTGCAATACTGATTAAGGCAGAGAAATCCGGGCAAAAGAATATACAACACACTTCATCAAGGCGACAATTAGAGGATTCTCGTCAAATGTCTTCATAATCGTTCAAATTTGAAGAGAAAGCAAACCTCCTTGTCCAGTAAGGGATGAAAAAAAGAGATAACATCATCAGCCTGTTAGTATAGTATGGTAAAATCATTCCAATTTGTGTACTTTGGTTATCAAACACAGTAAGAGGCTTAATTCAATATTTTGTAAAAAAGAAACAATAATTCCTTGTCTAAAATTCGAAAAGATTAAATAAATATCAAAACTCAGTAACACCACTTTTAAAATTTCGATTCCAGTTTAATTCTAGAAAGTAGCCAGCAGAAAAAATTCTGAAAGCTAGTTATAAAAGGTTCTTTCTCAGTTAATTCCAAGCATCCGCGAATGTAATCGAACTGATTTGCCTCGAATTATTATTTCTCCGAAATCAACTTGATGAAAAGAATCTACCAAGTCTTCGCCGCTTTATGCATTCTAGCTGCAGTTTCTGCAGTTAATTTCAAAGTCACTCGCGGTAAGTCTGCATCTTCTTCGTCCATTTTAATAAAAAAATTATGTTCAGATCGTTTCTATGATGATTATTCATATTTCCACAAACCTCGAAGTGGTAATATAATGAACCTTCAATTTTTCCTGACTGATATTTCAGATGACGAGAGTTATGACCCTTTCTCCGATGAATTCAGATTCCACAGTCTCTACGAAGACCTTCCGGAAACAAACTACTCGAGTTTGGCCAATGAACTTGCTGTCTTTCTCCCAAAGAGCGAGCAAGAATATTTCAAGATTCCTATTTACGTGGATAAAGTGATAGAGAGCCTAATGGAACCTCATACTCGGCGTAATCGATACTTGGAATTAGTTTCGAAAGCAAATGTTTTCAAAAAACTTGGAGTGTACGAGGAGCTGAGAAACCAAACGAAATTGATTCCTTATAAGGTAGTCAAAAATAAGAACTATTGCGATGAGGTTGACGTCCTCAATTTAATTTACCCTTCGAATCTCTATCACCATCATGGAGTGCTAGACACCTATTGGAGAAGTATCTTATGACGTTTAGTGTTCCCAGCTAAGCTAATGTTTCTTAGAGACCGTTAGAGATATGCTATCAGGCGTCTCAAATATGGAGTACGTTTCGAAAAAAGGAGGCATGCTTCGTCGGATTATTAAGCCGTATATTAATGTAATGTTTGGCACTGATGGTAACTACGACATCATCAGAGCAGTTGGAATGGACTACAATTGTAAAAACTATATCTGAAAGAAATTCACGAACTCTCAATAATTTCTTTTCAAGGTATCACACAAGGATACAGCACGGTTATCGGAACATTGGACATATCTACGAAACACATTATGGTGAAATACTTTGAGTAAAACGAATTGTTAGAACACAAAAAGTCATTTTTCCTCAATGAAACATAGTGAGTATAGGAAACAAGAGCTTCCGAAAACATGCATAAACTACGACACATTTTTCCCTGCTTCCTACAGACTCGAGGGTATTCTTTTTTCTTCGCAGGTGAAGTATAAGCCTTTGGGTATATATAAATAGTTCAAGAAGAATGTGAAAAGTTTTTCAAGATCCTCAAATCTGAAGCATACGAGCTATCGAAACTCGAGTCTCCTATTCAATTTTTGATTAAGCCTGGCAACGGAGGCCATCAAGGGAAAGGAATTGAAGTCTTAAACGATGAGTATGAGAGAGAAATCCTTGAAGAATATTCCCATGGAAGGCTCTGCGGCCTCAAGCCAAAGAAATTAATTGCACAGAAATACGTTAGCAACCCACTGCTGATCTACGACAAACAGAAATTCGATTTTCGAGTTTATGTGCTCATTGCGTCCACTAACCCGCTTATTGTGTTCTACCGAGACGGATTTCTACGAGTTTCTTTGAGGAAATATAACCCATTGTCTTCTGATGTAATTCACTCACCTTAAATTTCAAGCTTACAATTTGCAATTTAATAGAGGAATACTCATTTGACAAACTCACATCTCTCTGATGATCTCGTCAATCAAGCTAGAACGGAGGAAGAAAAGCAAGAATTGTTGGAAATTCAGCTCTCGACCTTCCAAATGTTAGCTGATGACTTAGAAGCGAAGGTAACAACTGCTAGAAAGGAAATTAGTGAGCTTACAGTTGATTTCTGTTGTTGTAGGGCAAATTCTCAGGAGCACGAGAGAAGAAAGCTTTCCTTGATAACCTGAGGCAAAAATTCAAGACTTCTATTTCCCATCTTTTGAGAATGACCGAGTCAGCTTTCGAGCACAGAAGCGGAAGTTTCCGCATCATGGGATTCGATTTTATGCTCGATGAAGATATGAATCTTTGGTTTATTGAAGCCAATAACGCTCCGCAGCTGAGTCAAACAGAGACGCACAGAAGATACTTCACGGAGATTTTAATCAGAGATGCGATTGAAATCGAATTTGCCTTGCTTCGCGGCAGAGTTAAGAGGCTGCGAGAGTTTGTGAAAAAGGCTTCGGAAGAGTACCGAAAGAAAGGAGAGGGTTGGAATGTAGAGGCTCTGAGGAACATATTTAAAGAAGCAAACAAAGAGAAATGGGAGCCAGAGTTCAAAGTGAACAGCAAGAATACTTGGGAGAAGATCATTGATTTTTCGATGGGAGGAGATGAAAAAAGCAGTTATTTTGGAAATCTTGATGCTTCATGTTTTAAATGAGAAGCATAAGTAAACCAAAATGAAATAACTTTGTTTTTATAACTAATTAAGGAATTAGTTAATTCTAATCATGAATTTGATGTTATTTTAGTTCAGGTAAGTCATGAAGGTGTTTGTTATTGAGAAAATCCTTAAATTGACATCAATATTATATCCTCTCTGTTCTTAAAGCAAAAAAGGATTGGTTTTCAAAATTAATTTAAGTCATAAGATCAGTTTATATTAAAGAAGATAAAGATATTGGTGAGCCAATTTTCTCAATCGTGGATCGCATAAATATTTAACACAATGTGCGGTTTTACAATCCCGATGTGTAAGAAAAGTCAGATGATTATTGAAAAGCTGATTACCCTTGTTTAATCTAGCTATGATTATTTTAAACTTGATTCTGACTTGAAAATGCTTACAAAACAAGTGATCTCATTTGTAAACGAATTGGAAAATACATGATGAAATTTTCAAACATGTGATAATTGCACCTCTCTTAACTACTATACCGAAACGAGTTTTTTGTTTCTGTTGGAGAATTTAAAAGTAAGGCCGAGTGGAATTTTGCTATTTGTTCATCCAAATGAAAATAGAGGGTTCCTGCTAACAGAGACAAATGGTACAAAGGGTATGATATGATAAATGGACCGCTTTCGAAAGAGAATGTGCAGAAAATAGAGTTAGATTTCCAAGATATATATGCTGATTCTCAATCTACCTTTCGCTCTTTCGGACTCATCATTATCGAATTCATTGAATATCTGAATTTCATGGAGACATGAAACTCAAAGGTATTTGGAATTGCAAGCAGCAGAAAAAGAAAAGAAGGGAGTCTTAGGTAACAGAATACATTAGAGTTGACTCATCAATTAAAAACCAAAACCACATTTCAGACTTAATATATAGTAGTTCGTTTTAATCTTTCCAGAAATTTAAAAAGTCAAATAAATTTCTATTAACCTGTTATCGAAGATTCCTTTCTTCTCTAAACGGTTGAAGAAATTCGTAACGAGTCCAAATCTTGTTCTTCTTAATGGAACCTTATAATCAGATAATTAGTCACTTCCAAACTCTTTAAAATGAAACACATCGATCAAGTGTCTGTTTTTTGCTTCCTTCTAACTATCGCTACTGCCATCCAAGTGCGCTTTGCACTCGGTAACTCTATAACTCAAGTCTACATCACTGAAAATATTACCTAGACACTTCATCAAATTACTTCGGACCTTCATTTGAAGAAGGTTTTTACTCTGAAGAAACCTTCTTCTCGGAAGCCGCTCTCTTTTCCCCGGTTCAAAAGAGTAAAATTTTAAATCCTCCGGCTTCTCACATATTTGCTATTTATCTAGTTGATGAGAGTTACAATCCTTTCTCTGATGAATTTCGATTTCACAGCCTCTACGAAAACCTGCCGGAAACAAACTATCAAAGTTTGGGAAAGGAACTCGCTTCGTTTATCCCAAATGAGAATCGAAATTATTTTACTATCCCTATCCTCAGAGATAAATTGATAGCAAGCTTGCTGAATAAACTTCCAGCTCAAGATAAATTTGCAAACTTGGTTTCAGAAGCGAACATCTTCAACAAGCTTGGGCTGTACGAAAATTTCACGGACACTCGCTCAGGATACACCTTTCAGTTAAACAAAAATCCAAACTACTGCAACGAGGTGGATGTGCTCAATTTGATCTACCCATCAAATCTCTATCACCATTATGGAGTCGTTGACACTTACTTTAGAAGTATCCATTGATTTTCCTTGAATTTTGAGTACTTATTGGAAACTGTAGCTGCAGTGAGGGAAATGCTTGCAAATGTTTCTGATGTGTTTTACATCCCCAAGTCCAAGGATACTGCTCCACTGACTCTGCCAACAAACGTGAGTGTGATGTTCGGTAGTGATACGATAGATTTGAATTACGATGTTATTCGCAGCGTTGGATTGAACCACAATTGTAATGATTTATTCCACTAAGTCGGTTTATCAATATTAATATAATAACTAGGTATTTCTCAAAGTTACAGCTCAGTCAAAGGGGTCACAGATATCGCTACTAAGCATCTCTTCGTGAAATTTTATGAGTATTAAATCGATTATTTTTTTCTCGAACTCTTACATGAAATGCAGAAACTATAAGCAGAAGAACTTACCGAAAACTTGCATAGACTACGATTCTTTCTTCCCTTCTTCATACCGGCTTTCATGTAAGCATTTTCAATCCATCATCACGACATAACTCCATATTGCTCTTTAGCTCCAGACGAGTGTAAAAAGTTTTTCAAGATTCTCAAATCTCAAGAATACGCTGACGCTAAGCTTGCTACTCCTGTCCAGTATTTAATCAAAGTTGGAGCTGATAGCCATCAAGGAAGAGGAGTTAGCGTCCTGTCCGAGGAGTTGGAAAGATCGCTCCTCACTAATTATTCGAGCGGAAGCCAATGCGGTATTAGAAAGGACAACCTCATTGCCCAAAAATACATTAGCAACCCACTGCTAATTTACAACAACCAAAAGTTCGATTTCAGGATATACGTTCTCATCGCTTCCACAAATCCGCTGATTGTGTACTATCGAGATGGATTTGTCAGAGTTTCTCTGCAACAATATGACGCAACCACGTCGGAAGTAAAAACTTTTTATTTTCCCAAGTCTCAAACAATACATACGAATATAGAAGCAAAGCCACCTCACTAATTCGCATCTTTCTGATAACATCGTTAATCAAGCGAAAACGGAAGAAGAGAAGAAAAAATTGCTGGAAATGCAGCTTTCAACACTCCAAATGCTTGCTGATGATTTGGAAGCAAAGGTAAATCATGAAAACAGTATCAATAGAGGCTGATAATATGTGTATTATAAACAGGGAAGACTTGTTGGAGAGGAAGAGAAGAGAGCTTTTCTCGAGAATCTGAGACACAAATTCAAAACGGCCATTGCTCATATTATAAGAATGAGTCAATCAGTGCTTGAGAAAAGGAGTGGAAGTTATCGCGTGATGGGATTCGATTTTATGCTTGATCAGAATCTGAACCTCTGGTTTATTGAGGCCAACAATGCACCTCAGATGAGTCAAACGGAGAAATACCGAAGGCAGTTTACTGAAATTTTAATCAGAGACGCGCTCGAAATCGAGTTCGCGTTACTTCGCAGTAGAATGAAGAGAGTACGAGAGTTTGTTCAAATAGCTGCAGAAGAGTACCGAATGAAGCTAGAGGATTGGGATAAAGAGGCTTTGAGGGAGATGTTTAAAGAGGCTAATAAAGAAAAATGGGAACCAGAATTCCAGGTTAGTAGCACGAATACCTGGGAGAAAATTATTGATTTTTCACTGAGTGAGAACGAGGAAAGCGCTTATCTTGGCAACCTTGATCAATCTTGTTTTGGTGTATAAATTTTCATGTACAAAATTTGTTAAGATGGAAGTACTAACTTCATCGTTCTTATTACTTACAACTCATATTGAACGTGTTTCATTTTTCTTCTAATAAAGAATATCAGTGCTTTTTGTGAAAAAATAGATAAATGAAAAAAAGAAATATTGAAAAAGGGCTTTTTTCTCAAGTAATTTTTTGATTTCGTGTTTTCAGTGCTTTTTCAGTTTGACTTTTATTTAGACTGCCCTGAAATTTCTGAAATTGAGTAAGTTACATTTTGAAAATTTTATACCATTATCTTTTCTCTCTCTGCATTGGTTGATTTAATTTACTTCTTCTGATTCTAAGCTTCTTTTGGAAGCATAAAACTGAATTTTTTCATGTCATATGCCTATTTTCTGGCGCAGTTGTTTGTCAGTCGAACTGAGAATTCATTTTTTATATGGTCCAAATGGAAAGACGATGAAATCTTCTATGCTTCCATAGTCACATAGTCATTTCACATACTTGAGAATATAGGAGAAATTAAGATTCAGACCACCTTACCACATTTTTGAAGCAATGTAATTATTTTCCTGACTGGTAATAGTCAACTCTTGTAGTAAAATAACCGCTGCCTCAAATAGTAATGAGCTATTCTCAAAATACATGCTATCAGTATCTGCCATTAAGTCACTATCTAACAATATATGGGATCATTCATTGAACACTTTCTGCTTATCGACTAAAAGACTCGCAACTAACCTTTCTACTTATTTATCATTAATTCCCATATCAAAAAAGAAAAACTGTCATAACAACTCTTAGAACTCTGACAGGAAACATCTTCTAAAGCTTGCTCTCAAGAAATTTTACAATCTCAGAACATCTGGTCACATTAACGCGAATCCCTTTAATTCTTGATTTCTTTTTTTTATTTACTTTGAATAAATTATATAAGTGTACAAAAGTTCTTTTAAAAGCCCGTTTTATAAAAGGAAAAACGAAACTAATTCCACGCTGCTTCTTTTTGTGGTCTACTTCAAAAACTCTTTCTTTAGCTCCAAAAGTCACTTGATTATCTACTTTTCAATTCCCTTTAGATCGAAATTACATATAATTAGAAATCTTCAGTCTATTTTTTTTTTTCTAATTTTGAGATGATCCAAATTAAACTTGTCTCTATACAAAAATTTCAACAACTTTTTAATCTACTATCTACTTTCTTTACTCAGTTACTTCTATCCCCATAAGACGTTGGAAAAGTAAGCATGGGAGAGAGAGTTAACCTCCATTCAGCAGAAATGGAACTCCAATCCAGAGGACCTGTTAGCGAAAATTTTGATCCAAAGATCTCGCGGACTGAAGTCTTATCTGTAGCAATTGACGGTGCTCAAAATGAGGCTCAAACCTCGACAAAGCCGTTCTCTGATGATATTGCGAAGGGAACCTTCAGAGAGATGAGCATGATGCGACGTTTCCTGGTGATATTCTGGTTGGTTATCATTTATGGATATAATGCCATAGTTCTGCGCTATTCAATTGTCTCTTACAAAGAAATACAATCCTCGAGCTCCTTTATGAGAGAGATACTTCAGAATTGGCAGCAAGGAGCTATTACTGATATAGTACTAGCACCAACTTGTCCCTCAGGCTACGAAATTCCATATTCTGCAACTTTTGGGACGAAAGCAGGCTGTGATTGCAGTTCGGTGGACGCACCGACTCTCGAATCCAATAGTATAGATTGCTTTGTTTGTGTTGGGAGATGTAATCCCGTCCAAGTCTCAGCCGGCTGTAAAGATATTGCTAGTCTGGGTCCTTTTTCTCTTTCATATTTCGCCATCGACCAAGGCACTCAAAATTCGCTGTGCGTCAAGCGATCTACCTACACCTACGATTCCTTAGCACCATTAACCAGCCCAGGCGGATGTCCATCAGGATATCAATCTTGCGCTACCAATACAAATTCGTTATATGATTTTTGCATACCCAGTCAAGAAACTTGCCCGATCAATCAGATTTCGTTCGAAGACGTGACTTCCAACCCATCCTATACTTGCAACCCTCCAGATTGTTTTGTTACTTTTTTAAACACCTCTACAACATCGACGGTAAGATTAATGAGAATTGCTAGGAACACCCCTGATGCGACTCCAGTCAGCGATATTGGGATCAATCAAGCGAGCATGTGCTTAAGCAAATACGAGCTAAACCAAGATGTTGATCGTTCCAGGGCGCACCCATTTGTTCTTGACGCAAATACGAGGACATTATGTAATCAAGGAAGCAGCACAGCGATGGGCTGGAACGAATTTGTTAGCATCAAAGAAAGCGAGCTGATGACGATTAACGGGATTTATGACAGAATTCATGACGTTCCAGGGTATGATGTTTCTCCTGGTACTCTTGACTACAATTGGGTCTTAGCATACCGCACGTATATTCCCTTTAAGACGTCGTGTAGGGAGTATATTAGCAGATATACTGAAAACGCGGATTTCGTGACTGAGCTGGCGAGAATTCAAACAGCTTTCTTATATGTCAATAGTGGCATAGCAGGGTTCACGATTTTTATCCTGAGTTTATACCAAATCGCGATGCTCTGTGGTTTAGCTCACTATACATTATTTTGTGGCTGCTTTTGTCGTCATCCGCAGAAAAAGCAGGATTGTAGATACAAATTTGTCGAAGGGGTGAACTTTTTCCTCTACGTCGTATGTCAATCCTGTCAGCTGTTTTTCGCGGTCTGGGACTACATCTTCAGTAACGACCAAACTGATTTTTATTATACGCTGTGCGAGGAAGGCTGCACGATTTCCCCTTGGGCTGATCAAATATGCCTCTTTAGTTCGCAGTTTACAGAAGTGTTTCGATATAATTTTATCATTATGGTTGTTTTAGCAAGCTCGATATTCGCTCAGATAATTATTATAACCCTGGAGTGCTGTCTTGCTCGACGAGCGAAAAAAGAATACCGAAATAGAGTCCTACCATTGAAAGTCGAAGATGGAGTCAATAGCTTAGTCGCTACAGAGAGAAGAAACGAAATCGAAAATGCTGGGGAAGACGCGATAGAACCTACATCGAGAAGACTGCTCAAATTGGGCGTGAGCCACTTGGTCGAGAAAATAGGGTCGATTTCGCCTTCGAATACCTATAACTCTCCGAAAGTTGTTACTAACGATACATCCACGTACACATCTCCGCTTAAGAGGGAGCATAACTTCAGCGGAAGCGCCCCTGAGATAAATAAAATAGCTAGCATGATCGCCGACGCATTGAGTAAAAGGCCAGGTTCACAAGGAAAAGCTACAGAGGAAAGTATCTATTCGTCTCTGAGAATTCAGACCTACAACAACGAGGGTCGTCGAGGGATATTATTTAATAGTGTCAGAGACCGAGAAAAGGATCAAAGTCCTGTTCTTCAGTCGATATTGTCGAGGATAGCTTTAGAGCAACCAGACAAAGTAGATTCTTCAAGAGCCAGCCGTAAAAACTCTGATTCTCCATTGAAAGGCCAGATTTGGCGCACTCCAACATCAAATTCTCGGGGAGTTGGAACACCTGACTCTAGCCAGAGATATCAAAAAGATTCGAATGGGACAAACGATTTTATTTCAAGATACATGCAGAAGCAGCTTCAAAACAGCAATAGCTCAACTCCTCAAAATTCTAACTCCGAATCGTCGAGTCAGGCAACCGAATTCTTTAAAAAATTTCTAAACGCTGAAAATCCACAGCCGACTACTTTCTCAAACTTTTACAACAAACCGCTCAATAGCTCGCCAACGATAAGGATTGCTCCGACTGAAATTATTCAGAGACGCTTGAGACAGCAGCAAACTGTAAAACAATCAGAATAAATTAGAAATCGTGCTGAGATTTCTATGAAATATGGCTTATTTCATATATTTTTTCAAAATTGCTGAACTCATTTCTCACTTTTTTTCTTTCTGTTAGAGTTAACTGTTCTTGTAAGATTTATTTCTATGTGATAAGATTTTATAGAACTACAATTTTTCAGTAATCAAAGAGCTCATGTTCTGTTTAGTGGACAAAGACCTGAGAAGTAGCATTATGAGGTAGTGATTCATTCGTTTATATTGCAATATCGTGTTGTAAACTCAAAATAAGAGATAACCAAAGAAGGATTTCTCTTACATGAAAGTCGACGGTTAAGAAAAGTATAACCAGTCGCGACCTGGTGTAAATCTATGAGTGCTCTCCTGCATTTATCTAAAGCCTTATATCACGAGATAAAAATTAACAGAGGAAAAGTATGATTAATAAACTAATTGATCAGATGTGTAACGCAGATTGATAGGAATGACTCGTATCAGGAAGAAATTAATCAATGGCAAATTTAGAGTTTAGAGGTAACAAGAAAATAGATCTTTCTACACATGAGATCACAATTTTTTTTTTTGAGTCAACTGAATAGTGACGAATAAAATTCGAACGCTTACTTGTAGGCGAGTTTGAAGTCGAATTGTCGAGAAGTATTTGGGATTTCCGAAAAAATTTTTTCCAGAATTCATTTGATTCTCTTCTAAATGAAACAAAACCTGAGACCTTAGACCGTCGATTCTAACCATTCAGTGCAATTCCTCCAGCGTCTATTTTATCCTCTTTTTCATCTCTTTATTAACTAAGGTTCTCGACATCAGCCTCATTAGCTATTCTATCTGCAAAAAATTGCTTCAATCCATTTAAAACTGTAGGAAATAGCCCATAGCACAAAAATAAACTCTGTCTTCTTCAATCCCTCATTTACTTAAATGAGGACTCATTGTTGTAACTTTTGTGTGCAAACAAATTCGCTCAAGTCTATAAAACTGTATTCAGCATTTAATACAGTATTGATTCATTAACCCAATGCAATATTGACAAAACACTCAAGATAAATTTATTACATGGAAAGAACCACTGAACCCTCAAAAGCGCTGACCCACACCAATGCCAGTAAACCGATGGAAAAGTGGATCACTGAAAATTTCACTGATTTGGAGACCTTGCACGAGACTGAGCTCTCAACAACCTACGAAGCTCGGGACAAGCTCACGAATGAGCAGGTCCTCCTCCAAGTCACCAAAGTGACCCGCAGCTCCACGTTCGAAATGTTCAAAACCAGCCTAAACCTCAGCACAAAGTTATCCGGTTTCCCTCACATTCTTCGCACTGATAAAGTGTTTTTTGATGAGAAAAAGTATCAAATCTGCTACTCAACAAAATTGGGTCGTACAATGGTCGACATCCTCAAGTTAAGCACTCCGTTCAGCATCCCAAGGGCTGTAAAGCTCCTTAAGAGCCTGGTTAACGCTCTTTCTTCAGTGAAAGAATCTCATTATCTCTCTCATAATAATCTAAAGCCTTCTAACATCGTTTTTATCGACGGTATGGAGCATCTCTCAGGCTGGGAGCGGAGTCTCACGCTACAGGACCAATCGAAGAAGATCACTCGAGACACGCTCTGTTACAATAATTTTTCATTCCTAGCTCCTGAGCTAACCACGAGAGAATATTCTTTTAAATCTCTAGACTTTAGCAAAGCAGATGTATATTCTCTTGGATTGTTGTTTCTGTACGCACGAGGTATTTCAGAGCTTCAGATCAAGTCGCTAAGGTCGCTTTCAGGCCATTCGTCGTCGATAAAAGAAAAGATTATTTCGGCAGCGTTGGTCTGCGACACCGAAGAGGAATTTGAAACTTCGAAGACGCTGAAAAACCTCATAAACCAAATGCTGCGAAAACCCCCTCAGGATAGAATCTCGCTGGCTGCGTTGAAACAAGAACTTGAAAAGATACCTACACCGTCTGAAAAAGCTGAGGAAGTAGAGCCTGAGCTGGAGAAAAAAGTTAATTTGATGCTGCAAGCAGCTCAGAACGAGTTCAATAACAAAAATCATAAGCAAGCGCTGGAAATTTACGAAAAATGCTTAGCGTTTTACAAGGATTCCAAAACGGCCTCTGAGCAACCTCTTTACGCTCACTGTCTCATCGGAATTGGAAACGTGCTCAACAGCCAAGGGAAGCTATACGAGGCGAATGAGAGATACTCTGAGGCTCAAGAAGTTTTCAAAAAAAAGCTCGGCGACAGCCACCCAGACGTCGCTACTTGCTTATTCAACAAAGCGACTGTGCTTGTCAAGCAAAACAATAACATTGAGGCTATTCGTTATTTTGAGAAGAGCATGAAGCTCTACTCTGAAACTTATGGGCTTAGTAGCAGTAAAGTCGCAGATTGCCTTATCGGCATAGGAGACGTTAATTATAACAAAGGACGCGAAGAAGAAGCTTTGAAAAAATACTACGAGGCTTTAGAGATGAAAAAGAAGAAATGCCGAGACTTTCACCCTGATATTGCAGAGTGCTTTTCTAAAATCGCTGATATTTTAAAGAAACAAGGGAAGTTCCAGCAGGCCATGCAGAATCATGAAGAAAGTCTGCGTATTTTTAGGAATTATTACGGAGATAACCACCATCAGGTGGCTGTGACTTTGAATAATATTGGTGTTGTGCTGAAGAAGATGGGCCGTATGCAAGAGTCGATGCAGAAATACGAAGAAAGCATGGAAATTTATAAAAAGTGCTATGGTAAGTGCCATCCAAAGGTGGCTGATTGTTTGTACAACATGGCGATTAATCTCAAGAACCAAGGCGATCTGGACGGCGCTCTGCAAAAATATGACGAAAGCCTTGAGATTTATCGACAAACCTATGGCGATTTTCATTCGGAAGTCATGATTGTGTTGGAAGCGATTGATAATCTCATCAAAAACAGAGCGAAGAAATATCATCACAAATCAGAGTAAATCGAAAAAAAGCTTAATTATTTATTCAAATGCAGCTGTTTGGTAAACAAATGCCAGACATGCTGCCTGTTGATACGAATTACTTATTATTTCGTGCGTTTAATTCTCAAGAAGAGGCGAGTATGTTTTTTTTTTTGAAGATCCTCGCAGAGAAAGTAGAGCCTTGAGGAGATAGTTTGGTATTTTTACCTTTTCAGGCGTTGAAATTTATGAAGTGTGGCTCTGGTGTAATATGCATTAATTTCTTGGTTTGCATAACATACTTGAGAAATACCTTTAAAAAAAGCACGTCTCTTGATAATTTAAATAAATAAGATCAATTCAAAGAGCTTCACAATATATTGTTCCTTAACCTAATCTGGAACAGCCTTGATTTTAAATTGTGTAATCGTTGCCTCTCAGAAAAGTTAGAATGATTGTGGGTTGATGCATGATATTGAACTAGAACAATGCTACAATATTTAAAACCTAGTTCTTGCGCCCTTCAATTTTCAACGACTATTGTTTCTTGAGTTCGTTCACCTTCAATTTCTTCTTCACGTTTTTGCAATCCGACGTTTGTTTCTTCATCTTCATTCTCATCATCTTCGTTGTATCCATTCTATAATATTGGTGACAAGTTAGTAAATTACGATACCCGCAGTTATTACATCTTCGTCATTCTTGCTAATCAGACGATCTGAGCCTTTATCTTTAAATTTATTAGGAAATAACGATCTTAGAATCAGACCAATCCCACCTACTGCCAGAATCCCAATGCACCAAAGTCCTACGCAAAATCCAGAGGCTCCAATATAGACTATGATGAGTAACCCTGTAATATCGACAAAAAAATCGAGTAACAGGAAGCTAGCTGACGTCATCAAATATTCATTACAAAGCGCGAAGTGACCTTGATCCAAAGCTGTCATTATATTCTTCGAATACCATGCTCCAAGAGCCAAGCTTCCCAAAATCGAAATAACTGTAATTCCCGCTATCACGTCTTTGAGCCTCTTCCAATCGTTGCCATTATTATGAAAAACAGACCAATACCCCAATAAAGACGGTATCAAAACTATCATTCGATAATACGTTACCCTCCAATGCTCAGCCACAGATTCACATTCAGGAGAATCTTCTTCCTTTATAATCAGCGTCCTTTGACGAAAAGCTATAACGCTGACTGCGATAGCCACTATAGGCACTATGGGGAGATATAGATAATATTTTAACTTGGGTTACCACTCAGACTTTATAAACTGCTGATAAAGAGAATACACAGAGAGTATCGTCATCAGGAGTATTTGACAGTTGTTTAGCACTATCAAGATTTTGGAGTCCCAGTCAAACCTGTTCTCCTTCACATCGAGACAGAGAGAAAGAAGATAAGATAGATAATAAAAGCTGAGGGTTACAAAAGGGAAGCCAATGTAGGGCTGAATCCGGTCATAAGATATTTTTTCAAAGGATTGCTGTAATGGGAACTTTTTGTTTTGTAGTTATGGATTGAGATGAAGAGGAACAGCACGACACAGAAAATAATGTTTGTTTGAATCAGACGGTTATAGGTAGGAGTAGCGTCTTGATTGGTAATTGATTTTGAGAGAGGCCAGATCAGAAAAGCTGCTAGCAGCACTGCGATCTTCATTCTTAGTTTTGATATGATTCTTCTTTTACGATTCTTTTTACTTGACTCAGGAATAATTTAGAGGAAGCCAATCAAATTTCAAAAAAGTGATTCTGTTCAGAATATAAGATTTACTTATTGTCATTCATTTAATGAAGACACTTGGTGTTAATATGCATACTGGTAATTGGAGGGAGGATCTTAATCTTAAAGAGGGTGTTAGATTGCTCCAAAGGAGTAAAAAATATCGAATTTGAAGACAAGACAATTGGGATGATTTTTTAAATAAAATTTATCCAGAAACCGATTTACATGGTGTAAAATGTTTGAAATCTGTATCGGCTCCTCTGAGAATTGAAGAAGCTGTAAAATTTAATATTTTATTTAAGCCTTACTTGTTTGGAGAGGTGAAAAGGGTCCTTAATTAGAAAGGATAGGCCTCAAATATGAATTGTAAATTGATGAATAACAATATTAGCAAGATATTCCAAACCTTTTGAACATAAAAAAGTTACTGAGTGCCTGTACACTTATCTGAATGTGGAGTTTTACCACAAGAAACCTCAAAGAAACGAAGCGGACTTGACATTTAGCATTTGAAAGAATAATTAGACCAAAACGTTATTTTCTGAGATTCATTCCAATCTTTCAATAGAGACAAATATTATGAATACATAAGAAACATCAGAGGCAGTATTTTCGGCTCACACACGGATTGAATATTGAATACAAATTCAAAAATAAACAGCTAATATTTTACTCATGAGTAAAGCGTTCTCTCCAAATGAGATAGTATGGGTAAAACGACCAAAGATCCCATGGTGGCCTGCCAAAGTAAAGCAAGATTGGATTACATTGCTTGATTGTTTTCAAAGATTCTCGGGAGAACAGTTCCAGCGAAAAAGAAAAATACAGAACCGGTGAATTACAAAGTTCAGCTCTTTGATGAAGGGGAGAGGTAACAGACTATTAGATAATCATCACCCGATTCATTTCCGCCCATTTCTACTAAGATATGATGTGTCAGTGAAGAATATAAGAGACTTCTCTTCAAATTTCGTGAAGTACTCTCGGAATCAGCTCAAAGAACTCCAGAAAGCTATTTCATCAGCTCAAAAATACGAATGTGAACAGAAGTTACAAGCAAATATATCTTATCGAGCACTTGAAAACGAAAAAAGTCTATTGGTTGGTTACTCTTGACTAATTCACTCCAGTAACAGTGATACCCAGAAAACTAGAAACTCTCCGCAAGCGCTTATTTTCAAAAATCCAAGTATTAAGCAGGAATCGAATCCGAATGGATTTAAATTGACACTTCGACCAAAAGTAACTTACCAGAAACAACCCAGTTCGCATGAACGAAAGCTATTGCATTCAATGTCTACATTACCAAAAAAAACTGAGATGTTTGAATGCAACGAAAATCAACCCCTCAAGAGCGAAGACTCTCCTCAATTAACCTCAGAAAACCTGAAAAAGCTAATTGAGGATTCCTCTTTCAAGTTGGATTATACAGACCAGATATTGAAATCTCTCGTCCAAGAACCCTCAAAGGAAATGAAAGAGTTTTCGAGCCCAAAATTGCAATTTGATAGATTACGATCCGAGCTGCAAGTTGATTCTCTTAATAAAAAGTTTAAGGTAAAACAAATCTGAATACAATAGTTTCTTAATGAATGAATTGAAAACTCTTAATACAGACATTCTTTGATAATCAAGCATTACAAGAGCAAGAAAAAGAGTCAATGATTCACAACAACACCTGTAAGTCTAGACTCTTAGAGAGCGGCATGAAAGAAAACGTGCCTGAATTAAAACAGCTCAATTTTGACGCAACCACGAAGGCTGCTCCTATATTAGAAACGGAAAATAATCAAGAGACTAAACTATTGGTGTTGGAGCAAAATTTTCAGCAACCGCATGCAAGAGGAATCGTGAATAGCATTCAACGAATAAAATGCATGGCATCTGTGGGGAAAAGTTTGATTCAAAAAAATCTCAGCAGTCGGGAAGCGTTCATAATTACAGTAATTTTGGAAGATCGAATTTACATTGCATTAGGAGACTCGCCCCAAAAATACCAATATGCAATGAAAATCCTCCAAATATCCATCGATGTGAGGACTTTTAAAGCATTAGAGAGCGATAGAATTATTAATTCTCTCTTATTAATAGGAAGGATCAAAGCAATCTCAAGTAATAAAGAACTGTATTTCTGAATGCGAAAAAGGGATGAAGAATACATATCACTTCTTTGGACTGCTACCAGTTCAATTTGAATCAGGCATCGAGTGTCCGCAGGCGTATATTTCAGTAAGCCTTAATTCGTTGGAAGGTATCTTATTTATAAAATCTGCGTTAGAGTGCAAAATTGTTTGCACCCAAGCTTTTGGAAGTCCTTGCAAAGGCCCAAGATAAACTAAAAATGGTTTCTGATATAATGATCGTAAAGAAAGAAATTTGATTGTATGGTTTGTCTCCAAAATTTTGTTGATCTCTACCTTCATCTTGTTATTATATATCATTGAGTGTTACAAGCACAACAACGTCTATTTTAAAACATTCTATTGGGATAAGCAAAGAAATGGCAGCTTTTCTGCGCTACAAATTACAAATATTTATTTTGTTCATGATTTTTGAAAAATAGAGAATAGTTAACCTCTGAGATCATAATAATATGCAAAATAGACATTTTAACAGACGAACCTCTTATATTTTTTAAAAAATCAATTGCAAAAAAATCGATATTGCGTTTATTAAAACTGTAAATCCGAATGTGAGCGACAATGCTTGCCCGTGCTTTTTGTTCCCGAAGCTTCAGTTGAGCTTTTTAATGTAGGGCTGAATAACGATGGCTTATGCTTCGGAACCTGCAATCCTCCTACCGTATCAGTCTTTGCAGCAGCGACGTTCAGAGGAGGAACAGGCTTCTTCTTCGACACGAAATAATTGCTCTTCTTTTCAGTGGTCCTTGGTGTATACAACAGTCTTGGAGACGGTTGCGCTGATGACAGGGTCGCATGCAAGTTGCTGGTTGAAGAATTCGATCTGTGCTTTCCTGGAAGAGATGCTGGTGAGCTCTGATGAGACGTCCTTCGCGAGTGATTATCAACGATCTTTAACAGCTCGTTGCGCTTTTGCTCGAGAATCGCAGTGTCAATGTTCAAACTGACTTCAAAATCAAGCATTTTGGCCATTTTTTCCTTTTAATTGTTATTGTTAAGAAATTGACGCTGAGAAATCAATTTACAAATTCTTTTTTGCGAGCTTCGCTTTCTTTCACCTTTTGCTCTGACAGCTTGAGTGGGGCAATTTTCTTTCTGAATTTGATCACTCTTGGAGTGTTCTTTGCAGTCGGACTCTTATCCTTCGTCTCCTTGTCGTCATCAATAGCGAAAATGTAATTTGCTTTATTAAACTCCTCTGTTGCAAACAAATTCAGTATTTTCCTTAATCAATCACACTTACTCGCATACACTTGATTTTTGAAGAAATTCCTTTGACTCAGTTCTTGCTCATCAGCACCCGGCGGTAGTTCTCCATTTGCCAGCTTCTTTTGAATCACTCTAAAAGGTTCGTTGTCCATAAGCTTATTCAAATTTTGAGTCTGCACTTTGACATCCTGATACACATTCCTATTTTGACTTAGCACAGGCAGAAATAATTGCACAAACCTTTTCATTTCAGGGCTTTCTTCACCATCAGCGGCTTCTTCAATTCGCTCGTGGCTTTTCAACGGAACCTCTAATTTTACTTCCTGGCCTTTTTGCGGCTCTTCTATCTTAGATCCCTTCTGATCAACGCTTGAAGAGAAAGTTTCTGGTTCAAGTGTAGCCTTTCTTTGAAGCCGCCGTGGAGTCAAGGCCTTTGGAGGATTAAGTTTCTCCATGCTTTCTAGTGATCCCCCTTCTTTCTCCTTAAACCAGTTGGCCGAAGTCTCCAAATTCAATGCAACAAGCATGTTTTCATCAAAATTCAGCGGGTCAAGCTTTGGAACTTTAAACTGCATCGTTGACGGGTCTAACAATCCAAATTTTAGCGCACAGACGAAAGTCAGTTTTTACCTATGTTAGTCTTCGTCACCTCACCAGTTTTTAACCTAAACCTCTCTAACCTCACTTTTCTAGCAAGATCCTCTTTCTTAAGTCCCGAAAACTGCTGTATCCTGTAAATCTCATCAACATATTTCTCTAGCATCGCAATTTTCTTTTTGTAGTCCTCTTTTATCTTATCCTCATGCTTCACAAAGTGGTTATTCCACATAATGTCTTCCTCTTCTTTCACAAGCAGCTCTTTATGTGATGTGATGTATTTCTCGCCCATGTCATAGTCATTTGGTGTATTTTTCCATCCCTAAAGAGTCTAAACGGAAGGAATTCATTAAGGTGCTTACATGAGTGGTCCAGGAATAGGGATTCTTGCGAACTTTCAAAGTGCGACTGGTAACAGGACCTTCTTTTTCTCGGGTGGTATCAACCATACAAATTCGCTTTGAGATAAAATTTTTTGCTGTTTTTCTATCGCAGCCGTCGCTGCGGAGTTTGAGATAGACAATCGCGTTCTTTTCATCGATGTGAGAGTAGAGTGAATTGAATCTGGAGCATGTTTTGAAGACTCCAAAGGCTTCTTCGGAGCGCTCCGTATTGTGCGAAGGGTTAAATTTCATTGTGATTTTAGTGTTTATATATACGGACTCAATAAAATTTAATGTCGTAATAAAAAAAAAACCAAAAAAATTGAAAAGAGTTGTGATTCTGAAATAAGAATACAATTCAAATTGAAAAGAGCTAAAAAGACGCATATTTCATTGCAAATTGAGGGGATATTCCTCATTACCGATTTTAGAACGGCAAGTGATCGTTCTCTGAGATAATGCTTTGAGAAATTGAATATTGGCTCTGGATTAAGAATTTATTATTTAAATGCTACTCCAGGTTTTTGGCATTAATAAGTTTTATTTGCCTCTTGAGGGTGTTTCATTTTTTAAAAATCTAATAAGCAGAGATTGCCTCAAGGCGTAAACTCTGATGGAGGGGAATTATGAAGTATTACAATCAGAAAAGATGACAAATGAACCATCTAAAGATCTGAGTGTATTAATTGTTTTCATGCGCATGATAATCGATAACAAGGATTGCTCTGATTTGGGATATGATTCGTAGATTTTGCTTTGAAACTTGATATTGTCTTCACTTATCATTCCTTAGTGTACTATCGGAGCAAAAAAACCAAGTCTATTCAGAACCACAAAAAGCACCTGATTTTTTATTTTCTATTCCTCAATACAAAAAAAAAAGAGAAGCAGATAACAACTCAATCCTCTCAAAAAATCCAACTCTTTGCATTGATTTCTCTCTCTCTCAATGTGAAAATTTAGCGAACTTTGAGAGTGTGGACTAAACAAACTCCGATATATGCTTTCTCGGGAGTTATTATTTAGTGTCTCTTTATTGAAGATCTCACTCCCACCTTCTCCTAGATTGAATTTTCAGGGTGCCTCAACTAAATCCTCTCTCTCTTTTTTTTTAAATCACTCTCCCAAGCAGACGAAAGTCATTTCGTTTAGAAAAGTATGTTTCTAAACCCTAATACTTCATCCGCCTCGTTGAATCTCTCATTTGCTGCTGATCAATCTACAGCTACCTGCTTATTTTAATGACTAGCAGACATTAATTCGAGGATCCTCAAAACGAACCTACAATATCCATTGACAGAAAAGTAACCAACTTGATTAATTTCAATTTCGGGTGATGATACCCATCAGAACATTACGATTCTGAAGAGCTCAAACGATTCACACGTACCCAACTCAATTGTGAAAATTCTAGATCTTTGTATGGATTAAAATGCTTTTTCAGGAAATTCTTAGAAGAGTATTGAACTTCAAACACTCTTCTCAATTCCAAGATCAGAAGCTAACTGTTCCAATCAAATCAGCAGATGAATGAAGATGTTTAATTTTGATCAGTTATAGATTATAATAGCAAATTTTCTGTCTCAGATCAATGACTACGAAGATAGATATAGTTATAGTGTCCTCACCAAGCCTCAAACACTAATGAAAGACGAAGAAACTAGCACATTTATTGTGCTTGGACTCTAGCATTAGACAATTTTTCTGTTGGTAAATCAGGTCATGTTCTGGCCCATAAAATTTGTAGATCCGAAAAGTTCTGATCAATTTTTATTTTTTTACTTCTAACGCCTTTGCCTACTACTATTTAACACCGTGATTTCACTCAGAAAATAATAATCGAAAAATCCACAATAAAATCCTCACTTAATAAATCAAAGAGTTCACTTAGATGGAATCAGCTGCCCACCTTACCAAAGACTACTCTAAAGACACCAATAAGGCTATTCTCTCGAAAATTCAGTCCTTCCTTAAAGAAAATGACGTATCCAACGGCAAAATAAGTGTTCGATCTCTATACCTTGCTGATGGAGAAAAGACATTCTCTAAAAGAAAAGATATCAGTTGCTCAATCACACTGCCTGTTGAGAAGAAGGACAAAGCCACTGCTTTGAGAAAGAAACTTGCAGAAGACCCTGAACTTGGAGAAATCATAGAAATCGAATGTAGTGTTGGTGTGGGAGATCAGTTCCAACCTATTGAAGGTGCTGACAGACCTGAAATAGGAGGAGAAGAAAATCTGACGATTTCACATACTGAAGGCACTGTACTCCTTGTTGATTTTTGGGCCACCTGGTGTGGACCCTGCCAACAACCTATGGCTCATAACCAAGAAATGCTCGAAAAGAACGAAGAGAAATGGAAAGATAAAGTTCGCATTGTTGGAGCAAGCTTGGATAAAGACAGAAACCAACTCTTGACTAGAATCAAAGAGAAAGGATGGAATAGAGTTGACCACTATATCTTGCCTGGCAACTGGAAGCATCCTGCTCCACAGACATATGGATGCAATGGTATCCCTCATGTGATTCTTGTAAACAAAGTTGGAACGATTGTGTACAAGGGACATCCTTCAAGTACTGATCTTGAGGAAGAAATCAATAAACTGCTTGCTGAAGAACCTAAGAAAACTGAAGCTTCAAAGACAGACGAGAAGAGTGAATCAGGCGCTGAAAAGAAGAAGGAAGAAAAAGGAGTGCCTCTCGAAACATACAAGAGACTACGAAGCCTTATCAAGGAAGGGAAATTAAGACCTGTCACTGAGCTCAATGGACAAAAAGGATACTTCCAAGTCTACGCTGTCCTTCAGCACACTAAAGAACTCGATGTAGACCTAAAAGTCATTGAGACCAACAGAGGAAAACTTATGGCAGGAGGAGCTATGACTTCTAATGCCGCAGAAATTTTCAAAAAGAACTTAGCAGCTGCAACTGAAGGTATCGCGGAGGAACATATCACCGAAAGAATTCAAATCTTAGATACTGTGAAAATTGAATTCGGTAGCTCTTGCAACTCTTGCTCTAAGGCTCTTACCAATCAAGACGCTCAGTACTTCAGCTACCAGGACAAAGCGTACTTTTGCAAAGCCTGTGGTGAGCATGAAGATCCCACAAAGATTGGAGTTGAGAAGTATGTAAACTCTCATGCTCTCATCTATCTTCATTTGAAGGATCCTTCAGGGATAGAAGAAGTATTCAAGCACAGGATTTCAGATCAAATGCAGCCAAAAACAAAAGAAGAAGAGGAAAAGCTAAAAATTCAAGTGAATGTTGCTTGTGATGCATGTGGAGAGACATTGCAAGATATCATAAGATATAAATGCTTGAACTGCGAGTGGGTCGATATTTGTCGAGTGTGCCATGAGAAGGCAGAGGGAGGAGACTCGACAGTTGTCGAGAAGTTGAAAAGTAGAGGTCATGACACGAATACTCATATTCTACAGAGATTCTGCTTTACTGATGATACTCCATATTAGTAAAAAGTATAAAATATAACTGATTTCTAATGAGCCAAAGTGCACAGATACAGAAATTTCATATTGAATTACGCTCAACTTCTTAGAGAAACGGTGATTATTTTCTCAGTTTCATCAACAAATAACAATTTAATCATGAATCAAAATTGAAATTCGTTCTCTCAACAGAATTTAGTACCGATTGGTTTCAGGATTTTAGTTGTTACTAGGTTGAGTCACCAGAAGAGTCTGTTTCATCAAAATATATTTGAAGATCTCCGCGGGAATATTCATGTAATCGAAATAATCTCTATCTTCAGTCCTTTCTCTAAAGATCAGCAGGATGATTAACTGAGCCAGAATCAAATTTAGCCTTCTAACTTAAATGCATTGAAAACAAATATGATATTACTCGCGCTATCTTCAAATACAGCCATATTTCATTGAGAACTCCATTTGAAATATTCTCGCCCAAATTCAAATAGCAAATATCATCATATCAAGCCTGAGATGTCGTACCAATACAAAAGCTAATCAGTCTATTTTAATGTTTCAAAATTGTGAAGGTACACTTGAATGCAAAGTATTTAGCTCTATACTTATAGAAACACTGATGTCCTGTGTTGTAAAAGCTTTAAAAATAAGAAAAGCTACGAAAAATTTAAATCTCAAAAGACGAGCTAAGGAAAGTGCTCTCCGAAAAATATCAGCTCCCCTTTGCTTCTAATTCACCTAGGTCTCGATCGAAGAAACTGTTATTCGGGCACCCCGACAGCCTACAAGTTTGGATAGGATAATGAACGCAAATTCGCCAAGACCAGTTTTGTCCAATTTTTAGAGGACAAGACAAAAACTAGTGTTCTGAAGAACCTAACTGCCCAAGCTACCCAATCTATGATTAAAACGGACGCGAAGCCACAGAGAAAGCTACTATTTAAGATAAACTGAAGGAAAAAGAAATTCTTTGATCCGGTCTACGTGGGACACTCAAGCCAGAAAGCGAAGCTGATGATAATCAACATTATTAATAAGGACCAGAACACTATACTATCTATTATACGAATCCTTTAAAACTCAAAACACAAGCTTAATTTCAATTTTCTATGCATTTCTTTGAAAACTTCTCATATTTTCTACTTTCGAGCTCTTCAAACTGAATAAAAAAAACTGTAATTTAATCGAATTACCATTGCTTAACCCAAACACGTATTTTCCATATGAAAAGTCTGCTACCTCCTCCCAGAACCCTATTCCATTGATTTAGATTATCACCCAACTATTAACTTTCTTCGTGTAAGTATATAGGCATTCAATTCAGGCTCACTCCTATGACAGTTATAGCTAAGTGTTGCCGAACTTTCTCTTTCTAAGAAATACTAAAAGAAAAAGGAAAAAATTTTCGCTTTCATAACGAATAATTCTTTTTAATCTTACTGAACACTCCTTGTGAATTTTATCGTTTTAAAAAATATTTCCTCTGACACGATGAGAATTCTTACCCTTACAAGCTTGCTCTTCCTCGCGATCTGTAATCTCCTCCATCATTATAACACGCATTACTTTTCAAAGATCTTCAAGGACAATGTATCATCGCACGTTCCACCACTCATTTACAAAATTTGAGAGAAGGGATACCAAACTCGGAAATAAAACTTGGTAAATGTTGTTCTAAAGCAGTTGTTCTTAGTCATAGGTACACTCCAAGCTTCTTTTGTCGAAAAATCACATACTGAAGAACCAGCTCGTACAGACGAGCAAAAAACATTGAGAGGTAAATTGACCTCATGGAGTATCATATACTAATATCTAAACATAGCTGAATTCATCAGGATTGCCCAAACGATAAATGGTAACACACGTGCACTCTATCTATTTATTTTTGCATGCTTAACGATCATTTTCTGCTGCATTGCGCTTCAATTCATTTTGAGCAACGTAAGCTCAACCATTCTTATCATTTCTTCTTATTTCTATTGCGACGTTAGGCTAAAGAATCCAAAAAATATCTGACAAGTATCGAGAAAAAAAAGCAAAAGAGATCTCAAGGAAGCACTCTTCTAACTGATAATGGGCTAGCCGAATCTCGATAACCTCATAGGAAAGGATACGAGCACAGACTTCTTTTCGTTGTTTTTTGTTTTTTTTGTTTTGAGTTTGCTAATTCACGAATTGAGTAATCAATGAATTAGTGCACAAACTACTCTGTTTAAAACTCCTGCAAAAAGAATCATTCATTCTATGGTTCAAATACCATCATTTATTTATTTGAATAAGTCTATATACTCCTTGTGAATGAATAGGGTAAGAAGAAGAATACGAGCTTAACAATAATGAATCGATCATAAAAGCCTTTGCATATTATCTAATGTTTGTTTACCATAACTTGAGATATGAATTTAGCCCTCCCAGCACCCTTGCTGGTGCCCCTGCATCTTAGTCTATATAGTTTAAGCATTTTCCAACCAGAAAATTCAGTATGGTACCAAATTCAGCGAAAATCGAAGAAATAAAGATTCAAAAGTTTATTCGATTTTTTGTGCAGGCAATCAAATTAAAGAAACAATATCAAATAAATTTTACTATGGAAGAAAAAGAGATCAAAACCCAGGTCGAAACTGACACCGTACCCTCTCTACTAAAGAAAAGCAGCTTTTTCGAGCTCGTTTCAAAAACTTCAATCGAAGGTGCTGAATACACCGAATCAGAGCTCGCCGAAGGCGTCTTCGATAATCCTATCACAAACGAATTGCTTTCTCTAGGTAACAAAAGCATCCCTATCAATTTCATGTTGAATTCGTTTCATTCATATAGCACTTCAAAGTGTTTATGAATTTAAGGACTTAATAGCAGAAGCGCAAGAACTTCATTCAAAGAGTCGCGAACTTCGAGAGCAATTCCAGGCGATAACGAAGATACTCGGCCAGTTTGAATTGCATTTTAAAGTATTATCCGAAGTCGTATCAGATAGGAGTCGTCCAACATTAGAAACTATACTCAGCAACGAAATATTCGTCCCTATACGCAAGCTATATGATATGAAAATCAAACGTCCGGTCGTAAGCCCAGTAATTCTTGAAGACACGCTTAGATACATCGTTAAAAACCTGTTTCTACAACTTCATCTCCTTCTAACCCAACTGAATAACCCAAAATTAGCAATCAAATATGAAGATTCCGTCCTTGATTTACAAGCGATAGTAAATCAAACAATTAACTACAGTTCACTCACTAATCAATCATCTAGAGATCGAAAATGGAGACCATAGCCATCTATACACCTGCCATGCTGCAATTCCATAAAGACGACTTATTGACACTTCCGAAAAGCCATCCAAGATGGCTTGCCTTAAAAAATTTTTCGGGTTCCAGAGTATAGACTTTGGCTTATTCAATGCTTTAATTCATAATAGGAAACTGCAACGGAAGCTCAGATTAAGAAAGAATATGATTTAATTTATCGAGTAATCAACGTCGCATCCGCGACGCTGCAAAGAGGAAATGAGGAAGAGGGAATTTTGAAAGACATCATTCATTTCAGCGGACCCATGTATTTCTGGCTCTTCAAAGAAAGAGCAGACAGAATTGCTAAAAAAGGCATAGCAAGCGCAAAGCCCGAGGCCGTATTGCAGGTCATTACTTTTAAAATCTTCACTTCCATAAACCAGCTGCTTTATAGCTTTGGGGACTCCCTGATACAGATCTCGTACAAAACGCTATGAGACTCATGCTGCAGACGGTTTCGACTGTCATCAAGTTCAGTGTCCCGAGAGTTTTCCCTGTCCTCACGAAAGAGCACCTACTTCTGGAGGTTCAAGGCGACAAAGGCGTTGAGATCGATAAAGATCTATGCGCCTTTCTAATGAAAGAAGCCAAGCGAGATACCAGCGCCTTTTTCAAAGAATTGACTCGCAAATCCAAGAGCAAACTCGAAATCACTTTTTTATATCACAGAAAATTTAATTTTGGGCAGGAAGTGAATAATAATCCGAAAAACGTCGGATCTCAGGCTAGCGATGAATCAAGCGGTTTGGAGGAAGCCAAAACTGAGAATGCAAAGAAAAGTTCGCTTCTGGATCATTTTACTGGACTGAAGGATAATATTCAGAAATTGGTAGATGAAGGGATAGATATGATCCGCAGTAAACCCGATCCTGAAATGGAAAAAGAATTAAGCGAGGTCATTATTCACGTGCATGGTGGAGGTTTTGTGTCTATGTCGCCCGATTCGCATCAGAACTATACTCGTCGATGGGCGAATTCGACCAGACGGCCTGTTTTCTCCATCGACTATCGACTTGCGCCAGAAAATCCTTTCCCTGCTGCGTTGGACGATTGCTGGCAATTCTACAATTGGCTGCTGTCGTATGGAGAAATTTTATTAGGTAATACCTGCTAGGAGTGCCGTTTAGTAAAAGTGAATTAGGTGTGGAAATCAAAAAAATTATTTTAGCTGGAGACTCGGCCGGAGGAAACTTAATTACTGGTAAGTGGAATAAGTTTCAGTTGTCAGAGTCTTATGTTTTGCAAAAATAGCATTGGCTTTGAAGGCTATAAAGAGTGGCATTCGAGTTCCTGACGGCCTTTTGATGGTTTATCCTGGTAATCCTTTAAGAATAAAAGTAATTGGATTATCTAATCGTCTATGGTCCTTGTTTAGCTTTGCAAGTTGACCCAAATCAGTATACACCGAGCTTATTGAACGCAATGGAGGATTCTATGCTTTCTTATAGTTTCTTAAAACTCTGTGTTAATGCGTATATCCCTCCAGCGTATGATGCTAGGTACAACTACTATCTCAGTCCACTCAATGCTCCAGAGGAGGTAATTTTTAGTTATGAAAAAAAGTTGTTTTATACTCTTCACTTAGCTTCTTGCAAAAATGCCTCGAGTGAGATTAATGATCGGGGAGAAAGACCCTCTTAACGACGACTGCTGGAGATTTTTAGAGAAAATGGCTCGTTTGAACAAAGATATTAAAATGTATGTCTATCGCCACCTTCCTCATGCGTTCTTGAGCTACGATCATGTCGTTGGGTATGATATTATCATTGGAGACAGCATAGCCATGATTAAAGAGCTCTTTGCTCTGGCGAATTGCGAAATTTAATACTTTGTTTATCTGTAGCTAGGATCTTTCAAATGTATATATATATTGTAATCGTAAGCTTGGAGAGCACTTTTGTAAAGTGTGCTGTTGAGCTCATAAACTTGTTATTCTAGCAATTAGTGTTCAGAAAATCATTTAATCAAGAGAGATGCAGTGTATTTTCCAAAAACGAGAGGTCTAATGGAATCTCAGATATAATTAATCAGCTCTCTCTTACTATGAAGATGTCACTGCTGCAGAGTCTTTCTCTAATATTTAGATTTGTTATGATCTACTCTAGGGGATTCTCAAAAAGTTTCAATGTAAAATGCTACTCTAATGATTTCTTCTTCAGTCTATTTGCGAGAACTTTGTCTTGATTGCATCCTAGAGCCTTGATGGCTAAACAAACTGCCTCCAACTATCATACACGTTATACATCAATTAAATTTATTTTTCTTTTATACCTGGCTTTGAAGGGCGTGAAACTTTTTGAATTTCCATCTGGTGCTGCGCTTCCAACTCTTTCTTCGAGTTCTGATATTTTTGTAAAAGCCTAAATTTTCCTCACTTTGAAACACGTGCTGAGAGAATTCAAATACCTTTCCAATTCAGCTGCTCGAGCCTTTCGTTGCTCTTCTTGACCCGTCGCGATTCTCTTCCTCAGAGCTTCGAGCTCTACTTGCTGCTTTTGCTCAAGTTGGAGTCTCTGATTCTTGATTTTGTTATCTCTGATGATCCTCCACTTTTCGGCCTCTTCTCTCTCCTATTCAACTATTACATCCATGTTATCTCATATCATCTATTACCATCTTTTTGCATTTCTGCTGAACTTTATGGGCTTCAATGTACCTTTCATAGTCGTGAGAAATTAGAGTTCAAAGTCAATGAATTTAAATACTCTTCCTGCTTAGCTAGCAATTCTTCGATCTTTCTCAAATTTATAAGTTCAGAAGAGTCTTTGGGTTTGAGTGGAAGAGCGTTTTCAAGTTCCTCCATAAATTTCTCCAATTCCTCCTGATGTCTTTGGATCATTTGTTCTTCTATTAATTGAGCTTGCTCATTAAATTCCAGCATTCTTTTATCCCAAAATTCGTTGAATTTATTGAACTCGTTCACGTGAGCTTCTTCCAATTGCATTTTCTAAAACAATGATGTTTGAGCGCACCTGATTTATTGAGTATGCTGTCTACCTCTTGTTCATGTCTGGCTCGGTAGTCAACTTTTTTTGAATTTTCGAGCTGAATCTTCAGTTCTTCAATCTTATTCTTCGCTCTTTGGGCATCTTGTTGATTTCAAGGGAATTTTCAAGTAATTAATCAAACTCGTGACTGATGCGACTTTTTACCAATATACTTTCCACTTCTCGCACAATTGGCCTGATGCTCCTCAAGTACCTTACTAGATAACATCATAGGTTTCTGCTTCGTTTTTATCGAGAGAGTTTTACATATATTCTGGAATATCGTCAACATTTATTTCTTTCGTATTGAGAATCTGGTTGCCTAGTTCTGACCTGTTGAGGTCTTGTTCGCCGGCAGCATCTTGTGAAGGGGAATGTGGTAATGCTAGATGGTCTGTTTATGAATTTTACCATATTTTGACATGATTGGAGTGTTTGTTGGGTTAGGATTTGCTGAGAAAAATAGAACTTGATTTGTTACAATAAAATTCGAAATAAATTGAATAATTAAGTTTCTGATGGTATTAATTCACAAAATAAAGAGTTCTTGAGTAATTATCTCCAAATGCACGAGAAGGCAGCCATAGTTTAGCGGAAACTGTGCTTCTTAAGAGCAAGTTGTGGTTAAAATTACAAAATCCATTGCTCGAAAGAAACATCAAGACAATTTGAAGATTTAAAGGAGAAAATTATTGCAGCGCCTTGGATTTTATGTTTCATGGTAATTTTCCACTTGAATAATTATCACAGTATTAGAAATAAACTCAAGAAATGAATGTTAGCTTATCATAATAAAACTTTTGACTATGTTATCTTTCTCAGGCTTATATTTATTACATTTCAAAAACGAAGAAGATGATTTTCTGAAAAATTAATTCTTAAGGTGATTGTAGTAATATTTATTCAAAACCGTAAGTGACGGCTTAATCCTTAAATAAAGAGTCTTTAAGAGACATCACAAATGCACAATCATAAAATTTAACAGTAAGATTTTTTAAAATAAGCAATCCTGATTGCCGAATACATATGTACATATTTCAAAATTAGGTCACACAAAAAAGAGAGAAATCTGCCTAATTTCATTCGAGAAAAATTTTCTCTAGAAAAACTACCCTCACTGCTCACATTTTGAAATGCAGCTTCATCTTTATGAATTATTCCAAATCCCTAAACTTGATTTATGTAAAATTGTTTCAAAGAACTCGCTTATTCAACTCTATCTTCTTCTTTAACACCATAGCCATTCTTTTGGGTATAGTCGGCATTAAGATCTATAATAACACAGTGAGAATTATAGTTAAACGTTTAAAAAATTACCTGGTTTCCAAGACATGGTCGAGTAAGCATGTCTCAAAGGATCTTGGATGTTATTCATTGGAATGTTTGGCATTCCCGCTGACATTTTTGGATAGGATAATAGGTTGGCATTTAACAGATTGCGCATGTTCATGGCTTGATTAGTCTGCTGAGTTAAACTCTGCTGTAGGCCGGAAATGCCTTGAGTTGCGGGACCCATCGACTGCATTCCTGCATTCATTAACTGATGCTGGCTTGTCGGATTGTAAGCGCCAAGCTGAGGGTTCATCTGTTGCATGAGCATCTTTTGCAGTTCGTTTTGAGACTGCATCTGAGAGGACGGTTGGGTTTGGAATCGGCTCATAAGCATTTGGTCTGTTGGACGGGAGTTTAGGTTGAAAGAAGGATTGACAGCATTCGAAGTGTTCATTCCTCTGAAAGGAGTCGAGGCTCTTTCATTTCCTGAGAGCAGATTATTCATTGGATTTAGACCTCCTAAGATTTCTTGTGACAGGTTTCCGAGCTGGCCCAAATCCAGTCCACCTTGAAGATTCTGTCTTTGCATGAAAGAACCCAGAGTTTGTAGCTGTTGGGTCGACAGTGGCATCTGTGAGGTTTGTTGCTGTTGAGTTTGTGGTGGTTGTTGTTGGTTCATACCAATCATAGCGTTTATCATCAAAAGCTTATTCATCAGCTCGAGTTGAGAGGATATATCACTGTTGGCTCCATTCATGCCAGAGTTGAGACCTGGAAGGGCCCCCATCCCTTGATTTCGTGTGTTAGGCAAAACTCCAGTGGTATGACCCATGTCATCTTCGGTCTTGACGCCAGGGAGGTCACTGTGTTCCATTTTGACTTTCTTCGATGTTTGCTGTTCGTATTGAGAGATTTTGGGTTTCTCCAAGCCTCCCTTGGGAGCAGTCTCCGTCCTGCTGGGCTGTTGGGAGGAAATTGGGATTTTCATCATTCGTTGGGGTTCTTTCGTTGATTTGTTTGCAACTGAAGTAGAGGCTTCGCTTTGCTCATCGTTACTTTCTCCGTCATCTAGCTCATCTTCGTTGACCTTCATGCCTTTCTCTTTCGCGAAATTTGACATAATTTTGAACTTCGAGGAGGCAAGGACGGCGTAAATCTTTTTGTATCGGGCTTTGAGATCGTTCTAAGAGGTTGGTAGAGATTAATTTGACAAAAAATGACATGTTATTACAATATTGCTGATTTCTTTAAAATTGGACGGGATGATCTTCGTATCATATAAAATCTGCAACGAATCGTTCTGAATGCTCTCGAGATGCTCCATTATCTATTTAAAACAAAATTTATGAGAATACATCATTTCCATAAGTATCGCTACCTTCTTGCTTTTCACGTTCTGAGAGGGACAGACGTTCTTCAAAACCATAATGAGAGGCGCCTTGTCGATTTTAGCTGGCTTTTGGGAGCCTGTGCTAAGCTGGCTCTCATATAGGAGATTTTGGATGTTCTCAACAAGTTTATCTTCCTAAAACGGAATTAGATGACAAAAGCAGGCATCAACCCACCTGGTCGGTCTTTAAAATGTTCGTATTATAGTAAAGGCTGATACAATTCGAGAATTTTATCGTTAAGAACAACGGGTGTTTGACCTAAGACATGTTACTCTTTCAAGGTGAGTGAAAGGAGGTTTACCTTATGTCTGATGTTTGGAGCGGTGAAATAGTTGATAAGGCCCTCAATGCTGTTCGTTATTTCTTCTTGATGGCAGTCCTTGCGTCTGTTTTCTCTCTTTACAAACACTTTATCCAGATTTTCTGGCAAGAAAGGATCGATCAGCGACGACACCCGCTTTGCCTAACGGCCAAACACGATGAGAATCGACTCTCTCGTATTCTTTTTAACTTACCTTTATTTTCTCAGTGTCACGTGCAGACTTTCTCGAGTCGACGAACACAGGAGGCGATATGAACGAATTAAGGATCCTTGGAGAGTCGTCATCATCGGCGTCAACTTGCACGCTGATCGCCAAATGAAACTTAACACTCTAAGCATCGAAAGTTAAGAAATTTTCGAATGGGTTCATGGGAATACATCATTATTGTAAGAAGTCGATGCAAATTTCAGCGCAGAAAAATAAGCCTCGTTTTCCGTCACGATCTTTTTGTTTTCTCCCTTGATTCCGACATCAAGGAGATGAAACCTTTCAAGGATTTCAATCATTGCTTTGACCGCGAAAATATGCACCTATTCAATCAAATGATTATTTCAAGAAATCCTCGCAATCGATTACAGATAAATTTTTCGGCGGGACTAGCCTCTCTCCGGTGTCTGGATCAGTGATCTATGATAATCATGAATCAAACTCTAAAAATATCATTGATTTTACGTCAACAGTGACTTTAAGGTTGGGAATATTCCAGCTTTTATGCCAATTCCAGCCGAGTTCCTCAGAGTAGATGAAATTTTTCTCCGATTCGATTTTTATCTCGATTTTTGGTTCCTTTCCCTATTGAACGAGATAAATTTAGTTTTGAGAATGTGCTTACGTTTCCTTTGGGATTTGACAACGTGATTGAAGGACCGAGGTTATAAAACACTTCTGTTCCATCTTCAGTGGCCTGTTTAAAGTCGTAGTTGCAAGGAATCCATTCCCATTTAGAAGGATCACCTTTAGAAAGTCGCAGTTAGAGAAAATGCTTCTGAAAGGAAGTTGGAAAGCAGAAAGAGGTAAAAAAAGCGCTCAAAGCGTTGAAATTGAGGTGAGAGGAAATTGGTGAGTTACCTATAGTTGATTCCATTTGCGGTGTTAGTTGGTTTTGTCAATTTAAAATATAAAATTCCTTGCGTGTGCGAGGGTACTTGGTAAATTTTAGATAAAAGATTACTGTCCAACAATTACTTAGATTAGAAAATTTATCTGGAATAATTATGCAAAGCTCTTCTAAATTCAATCTGTAATGATTACCACTAATATCAAAATCGAGATGCTTCGGCTTCCAGATTTGTTTTTTTTAATTAATTCGATTAAACAGCTTGCAAACAGGGAGTACCCTCAAAGTTCCAAGCTATTTTTCCAAGGCCACCAAGCTGTTTCTTCCAAGATTGCCCTCGCGAATTGAATAGGCCGTGGTGTGTACAGGTAGCCTAGAGAGATTTTGGAGTGATTTGAAGTCTGATAACCCGCAGAATCAACAAAATTATCAAATTGAGCTCAGCAGCGTTGCTTACAGAAGAGCCTTCCGGCAGCGAGGGTCTTAGCTTCAGAAAATAATTATTAGAAGAGAATCGGGGCGGTATTTCGCTTCTATAAAAGATTTAATTAAAACCATTGAGCAGTGCGTGGAAACTGCAAAGAATAGTTGACTAATTAAAAAATTTGAGTCGTTTTATTTTATAAGAGTACGTACCGTGTTATTAATTATTAAGTTCTCCGAAGCATACAGAAAAATCAAAAAATAGAACTTTTTTCTAAACTGGGTTCATAGCGTTCGAACGTAATTAATTAAATTGTGCTCCTTGCACTCTCAAAGAATCACTTACACGGCGGACCTAAAACCCAAAAGAGTCTAAAGGCTTACTTAAAAGGTCATGAACCGAGCGAAGCACCTTAGATAGAACTACCCTGGCGATTTTTGGCCTTTTTTCATTTGTAATAGGAAAATGTTGAATTGTTCAAATTATTTGCCTTGATTTCGTGAGAAAAATTCAAATATAAAGGCATTAAGGGAAAATTATCCTTTCTTAATGGCGGGTATGTGGAGATAATTGATATGAGAGCTTTGTTTTCTCATTATGAAATTTCTATCTAGCCTGACGATGTAGATTTGGAGTTTCCAACTTCAACTAAATATAAGTTGATAAGTGTTCAAACTTGCTCACTAACCTAACTATTTCCTATCGCAAAGAATTGAGAGGATAAACAAATAATTCGTTCTTTCTTGATCGCAGTAGCGACTGAAATTATTCTCAAGATCAATTTATAATTTTATATTAATTGCTGCTTTGAGCGCTCTGTAGTTGCAAATAGTGTATGAGAGATGTCTGCTGCTTTTTCTCTATTGGAGGTTTGAACTTGTAATGCCATTGTTTATAAAGATGTTCATAGAGAAATCGTTTTGATTAGTGATACGGCAATTGAAATGTTATAATGCCTAGCTCTTGATGATGATGAGTGCATTGATTTCTTTGTAATGAAAATAAAGCAAACATTAGTAATTTTACAGGAGAAAAAAGCCAAAGCTGGCCGTCTGACCACCTCTTTGCTTATCTCTAGGTAATCGAGGCGAAAAAGCTCATGAAAGTAATTATTTGTCCTGAAGCTACACGATTTTCACCAGGATAGCGCCTAGCTTCATATGTCTTACATCTGATTCTTCGATCTTACAAAAAAAAGATGCTTCTTCAAAGTTCACCTTTATCCAGATTGAAGAAATACTCTTTTCTCACTGGTAGCATGAATGAAGCTCGCTACGAAAAATATGATTTTGTATCCGAAAAAGAGCGTTATTGCATTAGGGATGAGCCTCTCAATCTCCTGTTTATTAATTATATATCATCGAATTGAGCACTTACAATTTCTAATAAGCAGTTTCATCATGAAGATTTGGTTCGTTCATCAATTAAATTGCAATTATCAAGGATTGAACTAGAGGACTTAGCGCTCGCTCTGACATCTCGATATCTCTGATACCTGCCATAATAAATCATCTATGCTCCATCTCAGAAAATTCTAGCTTCCCATCATGAAGCTTAGTGAGGTAGCATTTTCGTATCGAAAGTTAATTTATGATAACATCCGACTTCTCTTGATCGACAGTGATCATGTTTAGATCTCGTCTTTAAAAGCATTCATTGCATCCGAGAAACGTGAAGGAAACCGAGAACTACTTTGAAACTATTTTTGCGAAGTTTTAATATGCATGAAACGACATTTAATGTGAAATCATTCTGACTTAATCTCTCATAACTCGTCATCACCTTCATTGGGCATGAAATACACCAGCAGTTGTTTATTTTATTCTTTGCTGTGGTCAACTACCACTCAAGTACTCTGAGAAAACTATCTTCAGATATCAAAGAATGGACAAACGTCATTCTTTTCGTCATAACAATCAGATCTTTCTGACAGCAATAAAGCTTCGACCTCATTTTCAATCATACTTGGTGAATCAACGTCCCGGCATTCTTTTCTTTTCTTTCTGATTTTCCCTTGGTTGTATTGAAGTCCATGAGTTGTATTGGTTCTTTCCTCGAGCTCTATCAATAAGCCTGAGAATCTCTTTCACTGGTTTCAGAATTTGTTTAAGTTCAGCACAAATATGATGCACTCACTGATATTAAACATCGAGCCGAGAACGCCTCCACGTACACTCTAAAAATACAACACGAGTCTCATCGTGGTTTCATAGTTGTGAATTTGCGTGCCCATTTTTTCTTGTTTCTATACTTTGAATGTTCAAGTCGCTATTGATATTTGCTACAATGTGAGAAAGAGATGTCCACTGAATCGCAAATATTTTGAACCTCTCAGATGTAGGCTCTGGGAACATTCGTAAATCATCCGAAAGCAGCGCATAGAGCAAGATTAACCACAATTTGAAAATCACTCTATCAAGAATTTCGCAAAGAACTTATACTTTTGTTCTCACTTCTCTTCATCATCTTCGTTCTCTCTCAAGATTATCAGCCTCCCTCTCGATCCTCATTGGAGAACACCTGCTCTAACTGTCAGCTTCATTGTCAGGCTTATCTTCAAGAACTTCAAGTTAGTCGTCAATACTGCTGCTTACTGGTTTCATCCTTGAGTTCTCCTTCTTTTTTCAATTCTCACGCCTTTTGAGCCCTAGTGGCGATGGCATCCTCCTCGAATGTGTTAAGGCCATTTGAAACGTGAATATGTCGTTTAGTAGCATCAGATTATGAGCTAATAATCTCCATGATCGCTTCTGATCGTTGGTGACACCAGTTTTGCATAAACGAACCGTGTCGCTGGTTTTCAAAGAAGTTGACCTTCATATAAAGAAGAATTGCTAATGTCAACTTGCATTGGAAAGGGAATAGTCAGCTATGAATTGGTCAAATATTTTAAGGGTCAAATTTGTGGAATTGTGAGTAGCAGTAGCTTTAGATATTTTAACTGATATATATGTCGTTTACTAAATCATCTGCGATATAGCACACCAGATGCTATAACTATATCGAGTAGAAATCAAGCCAGGGTGGCAAGGCTCGCAAGACCTCGCAGATGAATACAAGATTTAATCGAGAAAAGAAAAATTTGGCGGTTTCATAATTATAATCTTATCAGGACAGAGATCAGGTCGTACTTTGCATTGCTAGCTCATTCTTCAGCCGCAAAGGCACCTCGGTGGCTTAGGATACGAATAGATGCCCTTTTTTTTCAAGGTTAAGTATTTTGTTATTGACTATATTTCGCACTTCTTACAAACTAAAGAATGATAAAAGAGTTTTGTTGACTTCTTAGCATTAGTGACTTCAGAGAATATCACGTTGAGCCAAGTCTACCAATTATTATGATATTTACATATCTATCAATTCGAAAGCAAACTCCAGTTTCCAAGCAGTGTCATCCAACAAACAAGGAGCGGAAGTTCAGCAAGAGCATTACATCACATAAACTTATTCAGAGCACAAATTTGAAATTTGAGCGAGTTCATTCAGAGTTAATTAAGTTGGGAAATTCGTTTTATTTTTCCGAACACTCATGTGAAGTTCATTTTAATTCACTGCCTAGTTAGCCGCCGAAAAAGGCTCTTATGAAAAATTTATCAAGATTTTCCTCTGTATGTGACTAGCTAGCACCTCACTCTCAAAATATTAGATGGTTCTACGAAAATTTTCAATTGATCTGCATCAGTTACCGCAGCGATTGGTTCATTCCGCAACCTTACTGGTTCCATTAGCGTTTGCATGAATTAAGAAGCATTAATTTGGGTTTTTTCTATCACATACGCGAAGGAAATTGAGAGACTTCGCGCAAGAATTCCTTAATTGATATTACATAAACTCTGACGTCTTCGATTGATTTGTCCTTAAAATTTTTTTGACAAAACACCCAAGAAGTTCGTTATGAACCTCAAGCACGAAAAAATTCCTAATCTCCCCAAAAAAACATAGAGCAGAGTGTGCAATTAGACCGTGGACGAAAGATGATTTTTGACTCATTATTTTCAGTTTGTCGAAATATCTCTGCATAGAGCTTCGATTCATCAGCAACGGTGCTTACAGCTTCATTTAATCTCATCATATGCATCATATGCCGCGATATATACTAGTCACTGGCCGGTTTGGCTGAAAAAAACTCAGAATTATTCATTTTTCCACTAATTCTTGAAATTTGGTGTCAACAACTTGCCTAGCCCAAAAAAAAAAATCATCTAGCGGAACTGAGCACCTTCAACTATGCATCCAAGTGACATTTTTTGAAGGACAGTCAGATTTCCATGCGAATTTCACAAAATGCATTAAAAGGTTTTTGCTTATTAAAGAGGAGCCTCTTTCGCAGCGGTTCCAATTGAAATGATTTGACGAGTTTTAATCTTGCATATAAACTCAATTTTAATAAATACTTACTTAATAGTCAAATAAAAAGGAAACGACATGGAAAAGGACCAATACAAAGAACCGAAGAAGGATAAGAAGAATAAGAAGAAGAAACAGAAGGTTGCAGAGGAGGAGATACCAAAAGACCCTGCTTACCTCAAAGCAAAGGAAGACCTCATGAGAGCCGTCGACATAGTGATGGATCGCAAGTTTGCTGAAGAAGTCGAGTTTCTGGAGAGCATAAAGGCTCAAAGTCTCATCGAAGACACTCTTGCGATTGACTACAACGGAGGTGTCAAGAAACAGGAAGTTAAGCTCCGTCGTGGGAAGTACGGAACCAACAAAAGAGAAGAAAAAGAGGGACGTGGCTACTGGGGGCTTTTGTGGGATGCTCTGGGAGACTTTACTCTCAGAATTCTGCTCGCCGCTGCTGCTTTTTCGATCATCCTGAACGTCGCGACCGAAGAGGACCATAGAAATATCGCTTGGATTGAAGGATTTGCCATTTTCATGGCAGTCATGATATCATCCAATGTCCAAGTTATCAACGATCTCCAAAAGGAAAAGCAATTCAAGAACCTCTCCAAGGTCGCAGAAGGCCGAAAGCTTCTTTCGGTTCTCCGTGATGGAGAGACTGTTCAGATCCATGGTAGCAAATTGGTACCTGGAGACATCGTCTGCATTACTGACGGTACTGATATTCCGGCTGATGGGTTCGTCATTGAGGCTCACGCACTCACTACTGACGAATCGGCGATGACAGGAGAAACCGATCCTATCAAGAAGGCTACATTGGCTGAGTGCTTGAGCATCAAGCAGGAGGTTGAAGAGGAAGGAAGACGTAACACAGCTGGTTCTCACGAAGTTCCTTCTCCAATTCTGCTCGCCGGAACGAAGATCAACTCAGGAACAGGCAAGTATATCGTCATTTTGGTCGGAAAAGAATCGTCAATCGGAAAAGTCCGTGAAATGCTCGAATCAGAAGGCGAAGCCACACCTCTCCAAGAAAAGCTCGAAAAGATTGCCGGCGATATCGGAAAATTCGGTCTGGGTGCAGCCATTATCATCATGGTCGTTCTTTTCATTAGATTCTTAATTGACAGAGGTCGCTTTGGTGACTGGTCAGACGGTGAAAAATGGAAGGAGCTCTTGAACTACTTCATCATCGCCATTACAATCATCGTCGTCGCTATTCCAGAAGGCCTTCCTCTCGCCGTCGCGCTCTCACTCGCGTACTCGGTTGGTCGTATGCTTAAAGACAAAAACCTCGTTAGAAAACTCGCTGCCTGTGAAACTATGGGAGGCGCTAACATGATCTGCTCCGACAAGACCGGTACATTGACCCAAAACAAAATGGATTTGTCTTGCTTCTGGAACGGAAAGATAATCGACGTTGATGCCTACACAGCAAACCAAAACATCGTTAAATACATCAAGAGCACCAAACTTCAGGACCTTTTCATTCAAGCAAGCACTTGCAACACTACAGCCACACTCGAACCGCTAGACGGCTCAAAGACCGATATTGCGCTCCTGCAATTTGCTAAAAATGTAGGAATAGACACCGCGGCCTACAAGAAGAAGCACGTTTCAGGCCAATCAACGATCTACCCATTCACTTCGAAAAGAAAGAGAATGAGCACCATTCTCGATAACGTGAAAGATACCCCTACCGGCAAACTTATGCACCTCAAAGGAGCTTCAGAGTACGTCGTTGAGGCTTGCAACCAAGTGTATCTCATGGAAGAAGATAGAGTCGTTCCTATCACCCCTGAGATAAAGAGTACTATCCAGTCTGCGATCAAGGAGATGGCAAATAACGCCCTCAGAACGATCGGTATCGCATACAAAGACATCGTTGGCGGCGAAGATCTTCATACCGTCGACCATATGGACGTGCACTCCGTCGAAAAGGAAGGTTTCATTCTCATTGCTGTTCTCGGAATCAAGGATCTCCTTAGAAAAGAGGTCATTGGAGCCGTGGCGCAATGTAAAACGGCTGGAATCAAGGTCAGAATGGTCACAGGAGACAACAAGGATACTGCTCGTGCTATTGCTAGAGAATGTGGTATCACCGATCCAGCAAGACAGACCGAAGACACCGTTATGGAGGGACAAGATTTCGATAGACGCGTCGGTGGTGTCATTTGCAAGAACTGCAAGACCAAAATCTGCGACTGCCCAAGAGACAAGAAGACTGCAGCCAAGAAGAAGAAGCCCATTAGAGAAGATATGGTCGCGAACAAAGAA